>Ga0209277_10000332_pt1 | contig 23980 bp, 26 predicted proteins | sample JI81AbrownDNA_FD_187503 | JGI IMG/M metagenome (GOLD analysis project Ga0209277, IMG submission 187503) | Wastewater effluent complex algal communities from Wisconsin, to seasonally profile nutrient transformation and Carbon sequestration -... | ecosystem: Engineered > WWTP > Effluent > Algae... | reverse complement strand
ATCAACGACCCTACCGCCCCGGCTGGCCACGGCCCCGGCGTGGCTCCAGGGGGCCCAAGGCAAACTGCCGAGAAACGACCGTGATCGAGGCCACTATGCAGAAGCCTCGGCGTGTTGCGACCCATCGCGGTCGGTTCTCGTCGATCCGATCAGAGACGCGTGCGTAACGCGTCCCGAACGACCCCGACGAACTCCTCCGGGTAGTCCGTCAACTCGCTTGCGGCGAACGGAAGCACACGCCACCCGGCCGACGCCAAACGGGCGTAGCGCCAACGGTCGGCGACGAATGCCTGGCGGCTGCCGTGATAGGTCCACCCGTCGACCTCGATCGCGATGCGCTCGGCCTGGAAGACCAGATCAACCACAAAGCCGACCCCATTGACCATCACTCGATGATTGGTGCGCCAACCGGTGATGCCGGCCCCGCGCAACAGCCGATGGGCGAGGCGCTCGGCTTCGGACCACGGGCTGTCACGAGAGTCTTCGATCAGCGCCAGTCGCCCGGGGTTGCCCGTCCGTCCCCTGGTGAGCCCAAGGGCGGTGCGCAAGTCGGCCAGGGTCGCCGCGCCCCGACGCAATGCCTCGTCGATGGCGTTGCCGCCCAGGTCTGGAATCAGGTCCAGGACTGACAGGGCCGGTGACGCAATCCGCACCGATCCACGGTCGACGATCAGTTCCGGAGGCACCCGCCTACGCTCCCAGCCGAAGCCTGGAGCTGTGACGCTCACCTTCCGATGGGTCGCGACCGCGACCACCTTGATCGGGCACTCCGGCCACCACAGCAGCAGAGCGGCCGCTGCTCCGCCGATCACCCCGTCAGGACGGAACGCGGCCGCCGCCCGGATCCTGGCCTGCCACGTGGGTTCGGGAGCGGTGTAGACGCCCGGCAACAGCGCGCGAAGCTCCCCCCGGCGTACCAGCCCGTCGAGCTGGTGGCGGATCGACCTGTTGGCGCGGCGAGTCAGCACGCCGCCCTCGGATTGCAGAAGCTCGTCGATGGGTCTCACACCCGTGAATGCACATTTCGGGATGCGGATTGTGAGCGAGGGGGCCAGAGTTCCTTGCGCCAGCCGTCGAGAATCGCCCGCGATCGGCGGCGACAGGCCGAAGATGGGGTCGATGCGCCACGATCGGGGGCAATTCTCGTGACCACGTTCAGCGAGGCCTCGGTTCGGCTGCCCACGGATCGCTGCGGCCGGATCGCCCCGACCGCGATCTGGCGTGGTCAGAACCCCCTGCGCGGCTTTGATAACCTCGGGGGAGTTTTGAGCCCACCGGCTCTCGGTGGGGAAAGGACGCCCATGCCTGCAGGCTTCTTCGATCGCGAACAGACCCCGGCCTTGTTGGTTCTCGAAGATGGACGATCCTTTCGCGGTGTGTCCTTCGGAGCGACCGGTGAGGCGTTCGGCGAGGCGGTGTTCTCCACCGGAATGTCGGGCTATCAAGAGACGCTGACCGACCCGAGCTATCACCGCCAGGTCGTGGTCGCCACCGCGCCGCACATCGGCAACACCGGTTGGAACGACGAGGACGACGAGTCCTCGCGCATCTGGGTGGCCGGCTATGTGGTGCGCGACCTGTCCCGGGTGCGATCGAACTGGCGTTCGAACCGGTCCCTGGACGACGAACTGCGTCGGCAGAACGTCGTCGGCATCGCCGAACTCGACACCCGCGCGCTCACCCGGCACCTACGTGAGCGGGGTGCGATGCGGGTCGGTATCTCGACCACCGAACTCGACCCGGCGGCTCTGCTGACCAAGGTGCTGCAGACCCCGGCGATGGCCGGCTCCGACTTGGTGGCCGATGTCACGCTGACCGCGGCGGAGGTGGTTCCCGCCGTCGGCGGCAAGAAACTCACCGTTGCGGCGATCGATCTGGGCATCAAGGACATGACTCCCACGCGCATGGCGCAGCGGGGCATCGAGGTGCACGTGCTGCCCGCGTCCGTCACCCTGGACGAACTGCGCGGCCTCGCCCCCGACGGTGTCTTCTTCTCCAACGGCCCGGGCGACCCGGCCACCGCGGACGCCCCGATGGAGCTGCTGCAGGGCGTGCTAGACGAAGGAATCCCGTACTTCGGCATCTGCTTCGGCAACCAGATCTTCGGTCGCGCACTCGGCTTCGGCACCTACAAGCTGAAGTACGGCCACCGCGGCATCAACCAGCCGGTCAAGGACCTGCGCACCGGCAAGGTCGAGATCACCGCACAGAACCACGGCTTCGCTGTGGACGCCCCGCTCGACCGGGCCACGACGACGCGCTGGGGCGAGGCTCGGGTCAGCCACATCTGTCTCAACGACGACGTCGTGGAAGGCCTGGAACTCACCGATCAGGCCGACAATCTGCTCGCCTTCTCGGTGCAGTATCACCCCGAGGCGGCCGCAGGTCCGCACGACTCCGCCTACCTCTTCGACCGCTTCGTCGACGTGATGCAGCGCCGCAAGCAGGGCACAAACGATTCCGAGGAGAACTGATGCCCAAGCGCGAGGACATCTCCTCGATCCTGGTGGTCGGTTCCGGCCCGATCGTGATCGGTCAGGCGTGCGAGTTCGACTACTCGGGCACCCAGGCCTGTCGGGTGCTGCGCGAGGAGGGCTACCGGGTGATCCTGGTGAACTCCAACCCGGCCACCATCATGACCGACCCCGAGTTCGCCGATGCCACCTACATCGAGCCGATCCAGCCCGAGTTTCTCGAGAAGGTGATCGCCGCGGAGCGTCCGGACGCCCTGCTGGCCACCCTGGGTGGTCAGACCGCCCTCAACGCAGCCGTCGCCCTGCACGAGAACGGGGTGCTGGAGAAGTACGGCGTCGAGCTGATCGGCGCCTCCTTCGAGGCGATCCAGAAGGGCGAGGACCGGGAGAAGTTCAAGGAGATCGTTCAGGCCCTCGACATTCCCGGCACCGATCCCGAGGTCGCGCGCAGCCACATCTGCCACACCATGGACGAGGTGCTGGGCGCCGCCGCCGATCTGGGCTACCCGCTGGTCGTACGTCCCAGCTTCACCATGGGTGGAGTGGGTTCCGGCTTCGCGCACGACGAGCAGGAGCTGCACCGCATCGCCGGCTCCGGCCTTTCGGCCAGCCCGGTCACCGAGGTGCTGATCGAGGAGTCGATCCTGGGTTGGAAGGAGTACGAGCTCGAGGTGATGCGCGACAAGGCCGACAACGTGGTCATCGTGTGCTCCATCGAGAACCTCGACCCGATGGGCGTGCACACCGGCGACTCGATCACCGTCGCCCCGGCCATGACGCTGACCGACCGCGAGTACCAGGCGATGCGTGACGTCGCCATCGGCGTGATCCGGGCGGTCGGGGTCGACACCGGCGGCTGCAACATCCAGTTTGCGATCAACCCCGACGACGGCCGGATGATCGTGATCGAGATGAACCCGCGGGTCTCGCGATCCTCGGCGCTGGCGTCCAAGGCGACCGGCTTCCCGATCGCCAAGATCGCCGCCAAGGTGGCCGTCGGTTACACACTCGACGAGATTCCCAACGACATCACGGCCGAAACCCCCGCGTCCTTCGAGCCGACCCTCGATTACGTCGTGGTCAAGGCTCCCCGGTTCGCCTTCGAGAAGTTCCCGACCGCCGACTCCACCCTCACCACGCACATGAAGAGCGTCGGAGAGGCGATGGCGATCGGCCGCAACTTCACCGAGGCACTGGGCAAGGCGCTGCGTTCGCTGGAGGATCCGAAGGCGACGTTCGACTTCACCTCCCCACTCACCGAGACCGCGGACGAACTGCTGACGCTGGCCGCCCGCCCTCATGACGGACGTCTGGTGCTGGTGATGAAGGCCTTCCGTGCGGGTGCGACCGCGCAGCAGATCTTCGACGCCACCAAGATCGATCCGTGGTTCCTCGACCAGCTGAAGCTGATCGCGGAGGTCGCCGAACACGTTCGGACGGCGCCCGAGCTGACCGCGGACGTGCTGCGGCTGGCCAAGCGCAACGGCCTGTCCGATGAGCAGATCGCACGACTGCGACACCTGAGCACCGACGTTGTGCGCGGCGTCCGCTGGGCGCTGGGCGTGCGTCCGGTGTTCAAGACGGTCGACACCTGCGCCGCCGAGTTTGCCGCCCGCACCCCCTACCACTACTCGTCCTACGACGAAGAGACCGAAGTGGCGCCGCGCACCAAGCCGGCCGTGCTGATTCTCGGATCGGGCCCGAACCGCATCGGCCAGGGCATCGAGTTCGACTACTCCTGCGTGCACGCCGCGCTCACCCTGTCGCAGTACGGCTACGAGACGGTGATGGTCAACTGCAACCCCGAGACCGTCTCGACCGACTACGACACCTCTGATCGGCTCTATTTCGAGCCGCTCACCCTCGAGGACGTGCTGGAGGTCTATCACGCCGAGGCGGCCGCGGGCCCGGTGGCCGGGGTGATCGTCCAACTCGGTGGACAAACCCCGTTGAAGCTGGCGCAGGCCCTGAAGGACGCAGGGGTGCCGATCGTGGGCACCTCGCCCGAGGCGATCCACCTGGCCGAGGAGCGTGGGGCATTCGGGCAGATCCTGGCCCAGAACGGCCTGACGGCGCCGGCCTACGGCATGGCGACCTCGGCCGCCGACGCGCTCGAGATCGCCCACGGGATCGGCTACCCCGTGCTGGTGCGGCCGTCCTACGTGCTGGGTGGCCGCGGCATGGAGATCGTCTACGACGACTCGTCGCTGGTCGGCTACATCGAGCGCGCGACGCACATCACCCCCAACTCGCCCGTGCTGGTCGACCGGTTCCTGGACGACGCGATCGAGATCGACGTGGACGCCCTCTACGACGGCAGCGAGCTGTATCTCGGGGGCGTCATGGAGCACATCGAGGAGGCCGGTATCCACTCCGGCGACTCAGCCTGCACGCTGCCGCCGATCACCCTGGGCAACGAGATCATCGACCGCATCCGGGTGGCCACCGAGTCGATCGCACGTGGTGTCGGGGTGCGCGGCCTGATCAACATCCAGTTCGCGCTGCTGGGAGACGTGCTGTACGTGCTGGAGGCCAACCCGAGGGCCTCGCGCACGGTGCCGTTCGTCTCGAAGGCGACCGGCACCCCGCTGGCCAAGGCCGCGGCCCGCATCATGCTGGGCTCGACCATCGCCGACCTACGCGCCGACGGCACCCTGCGAGCCGAGGTGGACGGCACCGCGAACCTCGAATCTGCGCCGCTGGCGGTGAAAGAGGCCGTGATGCCGTTCAACCGGTTCCGCACCGTCGACGGCGCCTGGGTGGATTCCCTGCTCGGCCCCGAGATGAAATCGACCGGCGAGGTGATGGGCATCGACGTCACCTTCGGGGTGGCGTTCGCGAAGAGCCAGACCGCGTCCTACGGCGACGTGCCCACGCAGGGATCGGTGTTCGTCTCGGTCGCCAACCGCGACAAACGGCATGCGATCTTTCCGGTCAAGCGGCTGGCCCACATGGGCTTCAAGGTGTACGCCACCGAGGGCACGGCGCAGGTGCTGCGGCGCAACGACGTCGAGGTCACCGTGCTCCGCAAAGAGACCCAGGGCCCGGGTGCCGACGGCACCAAGACAGTCGTCCAGGCCATCATGGACGGCGAGATCAGCCTGATCTTCAACACGCCGCTTGGTGTCTCCGAGGGTGGTGATCCGCGCCGGGACGGCTGGCAGATCCGCTCGGCGGCGATCCTGTGCGACGTGCCGTGCGTGACCACCGTCGCCGGGCTCTCGGCGGCCGTCCAGGGCATCGAGGCGCTACGCCGGGGCGGGCTGACTGTTCGTCCGCTGCAGGAGTGGAGCGCCGACATGCGGCGCGAGCTGGCGGCGCAGGGTCCCGCCTGATGGGGATCGAGTCGGCATGAAGCCCTGGGTCAGCGTGGTCGATGCCGGTTACCGGACCATCGTCAGGCCGATCATGTTCGGCTCACACCGCGGTGACCCCGAGGCCGTGCACGACACGATGATCGCCGGCCTGGCCCGGTTCAGTCGCTCGCCGCTGGCGATCTCGGCGGCCCGGCTGCTGGCCGGCAGCACAGGCAGCCCGGTCACGGTCGCCGGCATTCGCTTTCCCGGACGGGTCGGGCTGGCCGCCGGCCTGGACAAGAACGGACGCGCGGTGCTCGCCTGGCAGGCGCTGGGCTTCGGTTTCGCTGAACTGGGAACGGTGACCGCGCAGGCCCAACCTGGCAACGACAAGCCCAGGGTGTTCCGTTTGCCGCGCTCCAAGGCGCTGATCAACCGGATGGGGTTCAACAACGCGGGGGCCGCCCGGTTGCATCACGAGTTGTCGCAGCTCGGCGTCTACCGTCGCGGTGGCGGTGCGGGAATCCCGATCGGTATCTCGATCGGCAAGACCAAGGTGGTTCCTGTCGAGCACGCCGTCGCCGACTACCTCGCCGCACTGGCGTTGGTGGCCCCGCACGCCGACTACGTCGCCGTCAACGTGTCGAGCCCCAACACTCCCGGACTGCGCAGCCTGCAGGACCGTGGGGCGCTGCGACAGCTGTTGCCCGCACTGGTCGAGCAGGCGGCCGGACGGGTTCCGCTGTTCGTCAAGATCGCCCCCGACCTGACCGAGCCACAGATCGACGAGGTGCTCGCGGCCGGCATCGACGCCGGGGTGGCCGGTCTGATCGCCACAAACACCACCCTCGCTCGCGACGGCCTCGACCCGGCCGACGTGGCGCTGGCCGGCGAGGTCGGGGGGCTGTCGGGAGCGCCCCTGCGGGCGCGCGCCCGCGAAGTGGTCGGGTACCTGACCCGGCATACCGACCTGCCGGTGATTGCCGCAGGCGGCATCATGACAGCCGACGACGCTGCCGCGATGTTCGACCTCGGCGCCCCATTGGTTCAGCTGTACACGGGCTTCGTCTACGGCGGCCCGGCGCTGACCGGTCGCATCAACGCACTCGAGCCCACCCACCCGATGACCAGGAGGAACGCGGCATGACCAGTTACTGGCAACGGCTTTCGGCACGCACCGCCGAGCGCGGCGCCCTGTGTGTCGGAGTCGACCCGCACCCGAGCCTGCTGACCGCCTGGGGCCTGGGCGTCGATGCGTCCGGGCTCGAAACCTTCTCGCGACGCATCGTCGAGGTGCTGGGTGAGCGGGTGGCTGTCTTCAAGCCCCAATCAGCGTTCTTCGAGATCCATGGCTCGGCCGGCATCGCCGTGCTCGAGCGGGTACTCACCGATATCGCGCAGGCGGGCGCGCTGAGCATTCTCGACGTCAAGCGGGGCGACATCGGCTCGACCATGGACGCTTACGCCGATGCCTACCTCGCCGACGGATCGCCGCTGGCGGCCGATGCGATCACCGTGTCGCCCTACCTGGGCTTCGGCTCGCTGCAGCCCGCTTTCGACCGCGCCCACCGCTTCGATCGGGGGGTCTACGTGCTGGCGCGGACGTCGAATCCGGAGGGCGGTCAGGTGCAACTGGCCCGTCCGATCGGTGAGGATGCCACCACGTCGGTGGCCCAAGAAGTGATCGACGCCGCCAAGCGGCTGAACCAGGAGTCGCGCCAGGGAGCGATCGGCCTGGTGGTCGGCGGCACCCATGACCAGCTCGGTTGCGACCTGTCCGGCTTCAACGGCTCCATCCTGGTGCCCGGAATCGGCTTCCAGGGCGGCCGGATCGAGGATCTGCCCGCCGTGTTCGGTGACGCACTTCCGGCCCTGCTGCCCTCCGTGAGCCGCGATGTGATCGGCGCCGGGCATGACGCCGCGGCCCTGAACGAACGCGTCGACCGACTGCTCGCCGCCCACGTGTGAGCCCACTGAAATGCCTCACCGCAAGGGTGTTCGCGGCTGGGGTTTACTTGTAAATTTGTGACAATCATTTGGCGAGCGGTCCGGAGGTCACCGTGGCGATACCCCAACTGACGACCGAGCAGTTGCAGGCGGCGCGCGCGGCTGCCACCGAGGCACGACGGGCCCGGGCGGCCCTCAAAGCAAGAGTTCGCACCGGGGATCTGACCCTGGCTCACGCCCTGGACGAGGCCGCCGAGAACGAGGTGCTGGCACACGTGAAGGTGATCGACCTGCTCAAGGCGCTGCCCCGAGTCGGCGACAAGCGGGCCGCGCTGGTGATGGAACGCTACGACATCGCCACCAATCGGCGCATCCGCGGACTCGGCCGGCATCAACTCGCCGGCCTGAAGGCCGAGTTCGGTGAGCGGTGACATCACTGTCATCTCTGGACCGACCGCGGTGGGCAAGGGCACCGTCACGCAGGCACTGAAGTCACGTCACCCCGAACTGTGGGTGTCGGTTTCGGCCACCACGCGTGCGGCTCGCCCGTCCGAGGTCGACGGTCAGCACTACCACTTCGTCAGCAACGCCGAGTTCGACGAACTGATCGCCGAGGACGGCCTGCTGGAGTGGGCCACCGTCCACGGCCGCGATCGCTATGGCACGCCCGCGGCGCCCGTTCGGGCAGCGGTCGAGCGCGGCAAACGGGTGATCCTCGAGATCGACCTGCAGGGCGCGCGGCAGGTGCGTGAGCGCCTGCCCGAGGCGCGACTGGTCTTCATCGCACCGCCGAGTTGGAACGAACTCGTCCACCGGCTGGTCGGTCGTGGCACCGAGAACGCCGAGCAGCGCGAACGCAGGCTCCTCACCGCGCGCACCGAACTGGCCGCGGCCGACGAGTTCGACCACACCGTCGTGAACGACGATTTGGGCAGAGCGGTCGATGACTTGGTAAGCTTGCTGAGCTTGTGACAGTTGCAGGCCGAATCAACCGCGGGCGCGGTGAACGTCTCGTAGAGAAACAGTTCTCGTAAGAGAGCCTCGTTCCGCGCCGCACGAACCGAAGGTCATCCTTTGAGCACACAGATTCCCGAGGGCATCACCAACCCGCCGATCGACGAGCTGCTGGCCCGGGTCGACTCCAAGTACCGCTTGGTGCTGTTCGCCGCCAAGCGCGCACGCCAGATCAACGCCTACTACAGCCAGCTGGGCGAAGGCCTGCTCGAGAACGTCGGCCCGCTGGTCGACACGGGCGTGCAGGAGAAGCCGCTGTCCATCGCGCTGCGCGAGGTGAACGCGGGGGTGTTGGAGTGCACGCAGATCGACCCCGAGGCCGAGGCTGCCGCCCGCGCCGAGGCTGAGGCCGATCCCGCCTTCAACGACCTCGACCCCTTCAGCGACGACCTGGCCTGAGCCACCCCACGATGAGCCGCATCCTGCTCGGGGTTGCCGGCGGAATCGCCGCCTACAAGGCCTGCCTGCTGTTGCGGCTGTTCACCGAGGCCGGGCATGAGGTCACTGTCGTCCCGACGGCCGGCGCGCTCAACTTCGTCGGCGAGGCCACCTGGGCAGCGCTGTCGGGCCGCCCGGTGCGCACCGAGGTCTGGCAGGACGTCCACGAGGTGCCGCACGTGGCTCTGGGCCGGGGGGCCGACCTGGTCGTGGTGGCTCCTGCAACCGCCGACCTGCTGGCCCGTGCGGCGGCCGGACGAGCCGACGATCTGCTCACCAACGTGTTGCTGACCGCCGCCTGCCCGGTGCTGATGGCACCGGCGATGCACACCGAGATGTGGCTGAACGCGGCCACCCGGGCCAACGTCGCCACTCTGCGTGAGCGGGGTGTCGTCGTGCTCGACCCCGATTCCGGACGGCTGACCGGCGCCGACACCGGGGCCGGTCGACTGCCCGAACCTCCCGACATCGAGCAGGTCGCCCTGTCGCTGTTGGAACCCGGTGTCGTCGAGGCCGCTCGTGGCCGCGACCTGGCCGGCGTCCGGTTGGCCGTGAGTGCCGGTGGCACCCGCGAGGCGCTCGACCCGGTACGGTACCTGACCAACGCCTCGTCCGGACGCATGGGGCTGGCCGTCGCCCGCGCCGCGTCGCTGCGGGGGGCCGAGGTCACCGTCGTCGCGGCCGCGATCTGCGCGCCCGTGCCGAGCGGCGTCGACGTGGTGCAGGTCGAGTCGACGAGTGATCTGGCCGCAGCCATGGCTTCGCTCGCACCCACCAGCGACGTGATCGTGATGGCCGCCGCACCCGCCGACTACACCCCCGCTCAGCGCAGCGAACTCAAGCTGAAGAAGAACGGCGACGCGGGGTTGATGGTCGAGTTCAATCAGACCACCGACGTGCTGGCCGCCCTGGTGCGAGATCGGCCCGCAGGTCAGGTGATCGTCGGTTTCGCAGCCGAAACCGCGGCGAACCCGGACGAACTGCTCGCCCTGGGCCGCGCCAAGCTGGCCCGCAAGGGCTGCGATCTGCTCGTACTCAACGATGTCAGCGGCGGCGCGGTGTTCGGCTCAGCCGACAATGCGGTCACTATCCTCGACCCGTCCGGAGTGCTCGCCCAGGCGTCCGGCGCCAAGAACCTGATCGCGCACCGCATTCTCGACGCGGTCGTTCACTTGAAGGGGAGTACTCGATGAGTCGTCTGTTCACCTCGGAGTCCGTCACCGAGGGCCATCCCGACAAGATGGCCGACTCGGTCTCGGACGCCGTCCTGGACGCACTGCTGCACCAGGACATCACGAGCCGGGTGGCCGTGGAGACCCTGGTCACCACCGGCACCGTGCACGTGGCGGGCGAGGTGAGCACGAGCGGCTACGTCGACATCGCGTTACTGGCCCGCAAGCGCATTCTGGACATCGGCTACGACTCCTCCGACAAGTCCTTCGACGGCGCTTCCTGCGGGGTGCTGGTCTCGATCGGCGCCCAGTCGCCCGACATCGCCCAGGGGGTCAACGACGCCGGCGAGCACCGCGAGGGCGGCTCCGGTGACGCGCTGGACGCGCAGGGTGCCGGCGACCAGGGCCTGATGTTCGGCTACGCCTGCACCGACACGCCGACGCTGATGCCGCTGCCGATCGACATCGCGCATCGGCTGGCGCAGAAGCTGACCGAGGCGCGGCAGAGCGGCGTCCTGCCGTTCCTGCTGCCCGACGGCAAGACCCAGGTGACGATCGCCTATGACGGCGATCGACCGGTCGCGGTCGACACGGTCGTGGTGTCGTCGCAGCACACCGAGGCCGCCTCGTATGCGACAGACATCCGTCCGGGCATCGTGCGCGAGGTGATCGAGCCGGTACTGGCGGGCTACGACGTGGCGTCCGGCAACCTCAACGTGCACGTCAACCCGACCGGCAAGTTCGTCATCGGCGGCCCGATGGGCGACGCCGGTGTCACCGGGCGCAAGATCATCGTCGACACCTACGGTGGCATGGCCCGGCACGGAGGTGGCGCGTTCTCGGGCAAGGATCCGTCCAAGGTCGACAGGTCCGCCGCCTACGCGATGCGCTGGGTGGCCAAGAACGTGGTCGCGGCAGGACTGGCGGCCCGGTGCGAGGTTCAGGTCGCCTACGCGATCGGACGGGCGCATCCGGTCGGTTTCTACACCGACTGCTTCGGCACCGAGCAGGTGCCGCTGGAGCAGATCACCGCGGCTGTACTGGCCGTGTTCGACCTCCGTCCGGCCGCCATCATTCGCGATCTCGACCTGTTGCGTCCGATCTATTCCCTGACCACGAACTACGGCCACTTCGGACGCGAGTTGCCCGAGTTCACCTGGGAGCGCACCGACCGGGCCGACGCCCTGGCGAACGCGGTCAAGGGCTGATCCCACCGGCTGGTTGAGCTTGTCGAAACCTTGAGCTTGTCGAAACCGCATGTCACCTTGCGTCTGTTGCCGCGGAGTGGGGGGCGCCCTGTCCCGCCCATGCCGGAGATCGTCGGCACTCTTCTCGTTCTCTTACGTTCCTGGGCGGGCCGACGATCCCGCCAACGCCCGACCCACCCGGCCAGGGGCGCCCCCACTCCGCTTCACACGTCGATTGCAGCTGGTTGAGCTCGAAAGCCCACTGGACCTCAGGCTGGCTGAGCTTGTCGAAACCGTGCGACCGTCGGCTGGTTGAGCTTGTCGAAACTACGCGACCTCCGCTGGTTGAGCTTGTCGAAACCTCAACTGCCCTGGAGGACGCCCTAGTCGTCGAGCTCGTCGAGCCGCAACACGGAGACCGCGATCCGTCCGGGGTGCAGGCCGGTGTCGGCAATGGTGACCGAGACGTTGTCACGCACGGATCGTGCTACGGCGAGGGCACTGCGGTCACCGGAGACCGCGATCTCGACCGTGACGTCCACCCGGCCATCGTGCTCGGACAGGCGGACGCCGTCGGCGACGGACTCGGCGGGTGCCGCTGAGTTCAGCAGGCGCTGGGCGGTGCGTTGCATCTGGTGGAAGGCCTGAGCCAGCGAGGGTTCGATGGCCGCCACTCCCGCGGTCTGCAGAATCGCGCGACCGGTGGCCGCGGCCAGATCTTCTTTCGGCAGGTCGTCCACGGGTGGGTCGCCGGCCTGCGAAGGTGATTCGACGGGGCGCACGCGCGCAGAGTCAGTCATCGTAGAGATCCTCGACAGTGATGTTGATGGCCGAGATGATCAGCCCGGTCCGGCGGCTCATGCGTTCTTCGATTCTGGCTCGGCACGCGGCGACGGCCTCGAGGATCGATACGTGGACGGCCACCGCAACCCTGAGTTCGACGATGACGACCGCGGGCTCAGGCGGCGCGTTCGGCGCCGTCTCCATCGTGCGACTCGTATCGAGGTCGACGGTGCAGCGGCGGGCGCGGAGGCCCGGCACCGTGTCGGCAGCCGCCCGGATGACGGCGGTGACCGCCTGTTCGCTGATCGCAAGGCTTGCCTCGACCTCATGGTGCGCGGGGCGCTCCAACGGCAGGATCCTGCTGCGACGGATCTCGGTGCGGGCGATCTGCATGATGGCCGACTTGACGCCGACCCCGATCTGCATGGCCGGATCCTGATCGTCGTTCAGGCGCAGTTCGGCGGTGGCCTCGGCCAGGCGGGCGAGCCGCCCGCGGGCCTCCGTGCAGAACTCGCAGCTCTGTTCGTGGGCGGTCGGTGGGGCGTCGATGCGATCCCACACGTCGTCGACCAGCCTGCCGCAGGGCAGCCGCGGTTGGTCTCCAGCTATCGCCATGACACCATCCTTTCGCTGATCTGCTGCCTTGATCGGGCCAGTCTTCCCCTGACCGTGCTGACCGGAACGTTGAGCGCGGTTGCGATCTCGTCGTAGCTGAGCCCTTGCAACTCCTTGAGCACCCAGCAGAGCCGAAGCTCGACCGGCAACTCGGCCAGCACCTGCTGCAGGGCCTGCAAGCGCTCCCGATGTTCGAACTCCGCCGCCGGATCATGTCCAGTCTGCTTCTCCTCGGCCATCTCAGTCGAGCCCATCGACCAACGAGGGGGCGGACTGGCGACGTCGAAGAGCGTCCAGGCAGCGGAACGTGACGATCTGATACAGCCATGCTTTCAGGGCCGAGGGGTCGCTCAACGTCGGCAGCTTGCGCCACGCGGCCAGCAGCGATTCCTGAATGACGTCCTCGGCCAGGTGACGGTCCCGCACGGTGCGTACGGCGTAGCGAAACAGCGGTGTCTGGTAGATGTCGACCAACACCTCGAAGGCGTCGAGGTCGCCGTCCTGGGCGCGCGCCACCAGGGTTGCCTCGTCGAGGTCGGCCAAACGGGGCCGCTGGGCGGACAAGAAACCCCCTTCCATCGGTCGATGGTGACGCTGCTGTGAGTGTTCGCGCACCAACGTACGCGGCGTGGATGCACCACCGTAGGGCACGGTACTCAGGGCATCGCCAGCGGCTGCCGGCGCAGGTGAGACGAACAACGCCCGGGTCGCACGAGGCCCTCGATCGGAGCTTCTTCGAAAAGTTCGCACGAGCGCCGTGACGTTTTGCGGCGGGCCGCGTCGTACTGGTTGAAAGCAGATCACCACCATCGATCAGATCGATGAAGGCCGGATCCGAACCGATCCGGCCCAGACGAAGGAGAGCACATGTCCCAGTCCAACAGCGTCGTGCCGGCAACCGCCGAGGAGCGCAAGCAGATCGATGCGCAAGAGGCGCGCCAGGCAGAGCAGGAGGCGCCGAAGGAGTTGGACGCACTGCACACCTTGCAGGGCGACACCACCATCGCCGACCAGGTGGTGCAGAAGTTGGCCGGCATCGCGGCGCGTGAGGTTCCCGGCGTGTACGCCATGGGTGGAGCGGCCCGGCGGGCCATCAACAACCTGGCCCAGCGCATTCCCGGCGGCGCCGTCGGCAACAACGTCACCGGTGGCGTCAGCATCCAGAAGGGTGAGCGAGAGACCGCGATCGATGTCAGCGTCGTGATCGAGTACGGTGCCGCGATCGTCGACGTGGCCGACCAGATCCGTGACAATGTGATTCGTGCGGTCGAGCACGGCACCGGCCTGGCGGTCGTCTCGGTCGACGTGAACGTAACCGATGTGCACCTCCCCGACGAAGACGGCGACAACCCGGGCGCCGAGCAGAGCGGCGAGCAGCTGCGCTGAGGCTTTCGTTTCCCGCGGGCGCCCACCGGCGCCCGCGGGTCCACACACTTCCAGCAAAGGAGAGTCGCCCATGACGCGCACCAGCATCGCCTTGTTCGTCGGCCTGACCCTCGGGCTCACTGCCGCCTTCGGCAGCTTCGGGTCCTCCGTGATCGTGGTCATGTTCGGCGCCATCGGCCTCGTGATCGGCATGCTTCTGGACGGCAAGATCGACGTCCAGGCCCTGATCGGCCGCGCCACAGAACGCCGGTGACCGCCACCCGCGGTGCGGCGACCGACCGACCCGCCACGTCGAAGGATCGACCCCAGGCAGCCCTCGGGCGCACCCCGTCGCGGCTGCCGACCCCGGCCGTCCAAGCCGCTGCCGTCCGCCGGACGGCCGACGAGCAGTCCTCGCGCGGGCGCGTCACGATCGCCAAGGTGGTGATCGAGAAGCTTGCCGGACAGGCCGCCGCCGAGATCCGATCGGCCGGCGGCAAGAGTGGTGGCGTGCTCGGCTTGGGCGCGCACAGCGACCTGTCTGCGCGTCCCTCGGCCAGCGTGGAGTTGTCCGGCGACTCCGCCGACATCGCCCTCTCGGTCGCCATCGCCTATCCGACCTCCATCCGACAGGCGACACAGCAGGTGCGTGAGCACGTGCGTGACCGGGTGAGCACGCTGTCCGGCCTGCAGGTGCGACGAGTCGACATCGAGGTCGTCAGCCTGCTGGCCGACGACGCCACCACTGCTGGTGGACCCGTCGGCAGGGCGCAGCGCGCACTGCGCTGAACCGAACCACGTATCACTCGACTGAGAGGAAAGCTGCGATGAGTCGATCCGACGCCCGTTCCACGTCGCTCGTTCGGCGGCCCAGCCGTACCGTACCGGCGACCGTTGCGGCGCTCGGGCTGGCGGCGCTGGGCGGTTTCACCGTGTTAGCCGTGGTGCTGCGCCTGGTCAACGGCCAGTGGCCGCCCGAGATCACCGGCATGGCCGTGCAGGCAGCCGGGCTGACCTGGGGTGCTGCAGCCAGCATGATCATCTGCGGCGCGGCCGCAGCGGTCGGGTTGGTGGCGATCATCGAAGCCGTGAAGCCGGGCCGACCCAGCGGCACGACGCTCGTCCTGCCGGGCGCTGCGGCAGCCTTCGAGACCGAGTACATGATCAGTCGGCGCGGCTTCGCCCGACTCGCTGCCGCCCGAGCCGACGGCATCGACGGGGTCGAGAAGGTGTCAACAGTCGCGACCGGACGCGCGGTCCACCTCAGAGTCACGACCACGTCACAGCAGACCGAGCAGATCAACACCCGAGTCGTCGAGGCGGTCACCTCCTGCTTGACCGGGATCGGCCTGAACCCGCCACCCCGGGTCACCGCAACCGTCCGCACCATCGGCGTCTGAGTTCTTCGACAATCAGACGACCCACAACGAGAGAGAGGAGGACCGAGATGCGACAGACCGCCGCCGGACTGAACCGTTCATGGCTGCTCGTTCTGGGCCTCGTCCTGCTGCTGGCCGGATCGGCAGGACTCGCCATCGGCGCGGGGCTGCTGCAGTCCATCGGGCCCAACCTGGGCCTGCGCCTGGACCAACCCGATCCGACCACCTTGGTGATAGCCGGCAATGCTGCCGCCCTGTTCGACGCTCCCTTGATGGTGCTCGCCGACGCGGCCGCGAAAGACATCGAGCGCCTGCCCGATGTACTCAAGGCATCGGCGGTACTGCGAGGCACCTCTGCAGAGCCGGAGTTGACGGTCAGGGTCGTCGCCAGTGATCGCGCCGACCTACCGCGGCTGATCGAGAGCATTCAGCATCCGGTGGCCGACAACCTGGGCACCGCGATGGACGCCCGGTTGCAGCGCCTGGCAGTGCAGATCGAGATCGACAGGCTTCGGCCGCAGAGCGACCACGCTGTGCTGCAGCCGCTCGCGACCGATCAGGTCCGGGCGTGATCCACCGCCGCTGAGTGGGTTGGCAACTGGATGTGATCGTGGCTCGCCTGGCGGCACCGAACATGCAAAGGGCTCCTGACAGGTTCATCACCTAGTCAGGAGCCCTTGTGTGGTAGCGGGGACAGGATTTGAACCTGTGACCTCTGGGTTATGAGCCCAGCGAGCTACCGAGCTGCTCCACCCCGCGTCGCTCTGACAACTATAGGGGACGGCCTTCGCTGGCCCAAATCGCCCCGGTCGCGTCGATCCCGGTCGCGCCGAGCCGCTCGGCTAGACTTTCGGCGCGATCCGCTGGCCAGGCGGGCAGGCCTCGAGGAGGACACATGGTCTCCAGCACGTTCGCCATCGCTTCACCCCGCCGTGGGTGGCGCTGGGTGTCGTTGCTATTCGCCGTCGCGCTACTGGCCGGGTGCGTCGGTTCCACGCCCTCGACGCCGTCCCAGACGGCGCACACCCTGGTGGTCGGCGCCACCCTCGAGCCGCCGACGATGAACCCCAGTGCCTCGCCGGCCGCGTCGATTCCCCAGGTTCTGCTGTACAACGTGTACGAGACGCTGGTCCTGATGGACGCCGCGGGCACCATCAAGCCTCTGCTGGCCCAATCGTGGGACGTCAGCGACGACCGCACCGTCTATACGTTCCGACTGAATCCGGCTGCCAAGTTCGCCAGCGGCAGAACGGTCAACGCCCAGGCAGTGGCCACCAGTTTCAACCGGATCAAGACCGAGACGGCCATCTCTGCGCCGCTGGTCGAGCAGATGGCCGTGGTCAAGACCACCGAGGCCGTCGACGATCACACCGTGAAGGTCACGTTGAGTCGTCCGTCCAACCTGTGGTTGTACGACATCAGTTCGACGGCAGGCATCGTCTACGACCCCGATGGCCTGGCCGCCCTCGACACCGTTCCGGCCGGCTCCGGACCGTTCGTGCTGAAGCAGTGGTACAAGGGCCAGAGCATCGTGCTGGCCGCGAGCGGCGGGTACTGGGGAACCGCTCCCCGCCTCGAGACGGCAACCTATCGCTATTTCGCCGACCCGAACGCGATGAACGCCGCCATGCTGGCCGGCGACCTGGATGTGATCTCGAATCTGCAGGCTCCGGACGCCATCGATCAGTTCGGCGATGCCAGCCGGTTCAACGTGATTCAGGGCACGACCACCGGCGAGGTGGTGATGGCCCTGAACAACTCGCGCGCCAGCCTGAAGAACGTCAAGGTCCGGCGCGCGATCTCGATGGCGATCGACAAGAAGGCCCTGCTCGACACGGTCTGGAACGGCAAGGGCACCCTGATCGGCTCGATGGCGGTGCCCACCGACCCGTGGTACGAAGATCTGACCTCAATCGAGGGCTACGACCCCGTGGGCGCCAAGAAGCTGCTCGCCGAGGCGAAGGCCACGGGTCTGACTCTCAAGCTGCGGGTGCCCACCATCGCCTACGCCACCAAGAGCGCCCAGTTCGTCGAGAGCGCGCTGCGTCAGGTCGGCATCACCGTCACGGTGCAGGAGCTCGACTTCGCCACCTGGCTCAAGGACGTGCACAACGGCGGCAACTACGACATGTCGATCGTGGCCCACGTCGAGGCCCGCGACCTTCGCCGGTTCACCGACCCCGCCTACTACTTCCACTACGACAACCCCGACTACGACAAGCAGTTTGCCGCGGCGGACGAGGCTCCGGCCGCTCAACTGGTTCCGCTGATGCGCAAGGCGGTCCGCACGCTGGCCGACGACGCTGCGGCGGTCTGGCTGTTCGCCCTGCCGAACCTGGTGATCACCAAGGCAACGGTGACCGGTGTACCGCAGAATGCGGCCACCCTCAGCTTCGACCTGACCACGATCGCCACGCGCTAGAACCGGGACGCCGGTGCGCATCCTCGCCTTCCTGGCCCGGCGGCTCGGCATCTTCGCCGTCAGCCTGCTGGGCGCCTCCGCGCTCGTCTTCGCCGTCTGCTCGGCCCTACCCGGAGAGGTCGCCGAGATCATCCTGGGCGAGGGGGCGACCCCGGCTCAGATCGAGGCGCTGACCGCTCGACTCGGCCTCGACCGCCCACCGCTGGTGCGGTATCTGGAGTGGGTCGGCGGCATGCTGCACGGCGACTTCGGCACCTCGTTCTTCACCGGACAGAACGTTCTGCAGTTGATGGCTCCACGCATCGCAGTGACGTTATGGCTGGTCGGCGCCGCGCTGCTGTTGTCGATCGTGATCGCCGTGCCGGTCGGCATGCTGGCGGCCATGAAGCGACGTTCCTGGATCGGTTTCGTCACCTCAGGGGCCGCCCAGCTCGGCATGGCGATCCCGGCCTTCTGGGCGGCGATCGCCCTCGTCCTGGTGTTCGCCGTCGGGTTGCGCTGGCTGCCGGCCAACGGTTACGTCCCCCTCGCGACCAACCCGTCCAGTTGGGCCGCGCACCTGGTGCTGCCGGTCGTGTCGCTGGCGATCGTGCAGGCCTCGGTGCTCGTCCGTTACGTGCGTTCGGCGTTCATCGAGGTGCTCAGTGAGGACTACTACCGCACCGCACGAGCCGTCGGCTGGCGTCCGTTCCCTGCGCTGTTGCGGCACGGGCTGCGCAATGCGGCGCTGTCGCTGGTCACGGTGATCGGCCTGCAGTTGGCCGGGGTGCTCGTGGGCGCGATCGTGATCGAGTCCGTGTTCGCGCTGCCGGGCCTCGGCTCGGCCCTGCTGGACGCCGTCTCGCAACGTGACCTGATGATCGTGCAGGGCGTGGTGATGTTTCTGGCCACCGCCGTGCTGCTGATCAACTTTCTGGTGGACCTGTCGTACGCCTGGATCGATCCGCGGCTGCGCACCGAGGCGGACCGATGAAGCGGCTGGGCCTGTGGCTCGGTGCCGCGCTGGCGGGCCTGGTGGCGGCGATGGCGCTGATCTCACTGGTCTGGACGCCGTACGATCCGACGCTGGTGCTGGGTTCTCAGCGGCTGCAGGGCCCCAGTGCCGCACATTGGCTGGGTACCGATTCGATGGGCATCGACGTGCTGAGCCGCATTCTGATCGGAGCCCAGACCACCATCGTGGTCGGTGTGGTGTCGGTGTCCATCGCTGCGTTGATCGGCATTCCACTGGGCCTGCTGGCCGGGCAGGCGGGCGGGTGGGTGGACGAGGTGGTCATGCGCCTCACCGACATCGCCTACGCGTTTCCGGCGCTGTTGCTGGCGATCCTGTTGGCGGCGCGCTTCGGGGCCTCGCCGCTGACGGCGATGACCGCTATCGGCCTCGCCACGATTCCGAGCTTCGCCCGGGTCACCCGAGCCGGCGCCAAACAGGTGATGAGCACCGATTTCGTGCTGGCCGCTCGGGCGTCCGGCACCCGCTGGCCCGCGGTTTCGGTACGTCATGTGCTGCCCAACATCGCACCCTTGATCGGCGTCCAGGCGTCCGTCACGTTCGCCCTGGCGATTCTCGCCGAGGCCGCACTGAGCTATCTGGGCTTGTCCACCGCGGCCATCGTGCCGACCTGGGGCAAGATGCTGCGCGACGCGCAGGCAGTCATGTTCAACGCCCCGTTGCAGGCCGTCTGGCCGGGGCTGGCAATCGCCGTCGCGGTGCTCGGTTTCAACCTGCTCGGCGACGGGCTGCGTGACCTACTCGATCCGCGACTGCGGGAGGTGTCGTGAGCCTGCTGCGGGTCAACGACCTGACCATCACCTTCGGACGGCGGCGCTCGGTCGCCGTCGACGCGGTCTCGTTCGAGATGGGCGCCGGCCAACGGCTCGGCATCATCGGCGAGTCGGGCTCGGGCAAGACCGTGACCGCGTTGGCGGTCATGGGGTTGCTGCCCGAGACGGCCCGCGTCAGCGGGTCGATCACCCTGGACGGCCATGAGTTGGTCGGCATGCCGGACTCGGCGCTGGCGCGTCTGCGGGGTGATCTGATGTCGATGGTCTTTCAGGAGCCGATGACCGCCCTCGACCCCACCATGCGGGTCGGGCGCCAGGTGGCCGAGGTGCTGCTGCTGCACGCCGGACGCTCCGGCGATTCGGCTCGCGGCCAGGTGATCGAGATGCTGGTTCGGGTCGGGCTGAACGATGCCGACAGGGTCGCGGACAGCTTTCCGCACCAACTCTCGGGGGGGCAGCGACAACGCTGCCTGCTCGCCATGGCACTGATCAACTCGCCCGACCTGGTGATCTGCGACGAGCCGACGACCGCCCTCGACGTCACCGTTCAGGCGCGGGTGCTGAGCTTGTTGGACGAGGTGCTCACCGCCGAACGAGCCGCCTGCCTGTTCATCAGCCACGACCTGGCCGTGGTGTCTCAGGTGTGTACCGACGTGCTGGTGATGCTCGAGGGACGCATCGTCGAGGCGGGTCCGGTCGCGAGGCTGTTCAGTCGTCCCGAACACCCCTACACCCGAGGACTGGTCGCCACCGCACGAATCGGCGACGTGATGCCGGGGCAGCGGTTGCCCACCGTCGAGGACTTCTACCGGCGGGAGGCGCGATGACAGGCGACGCCCTCTTCGAGGTGACCGATCTGGTTCGGCGCTTCGGTCGAGGCGGACGTGTGCATGCGCTGGACGGAGTCAGCCTGCAGGTGCAGCGTGGCCAGCGGCTCGGCATCGTGGGGGAGTCGGGGTCGGGAAAGTCCACCCTGATCAGGCTGATGGCGGCACTGGATCGTCCGACATCGGGCAGCATCACCTTCGAGGGCCGCGAGATCACCGCTCTGGCCGAGCGTGATCTGGGCTTTCTGCGGGCTGCGGTGCAGTTGGTGTTCCAGGATCCGCGCTCCTCGCTCAACCCACGCATGACCGTCGGGTCGATCGTCACCGAACCTCTGCGGGCCGCACACCTGCGCCGAGCCATGGACGCGGTCGACCCGCGGCAACGCCTGCGCGAGGTGCTGGCAGCGGTCGACCTGCCCTCGGACGCGGCTGAGCGCTACCCCCACGAGTTCTCCGGCGGGCAGCGGCAGCGGATCGCGATCGCGCGCGCACTTGCACCGGCCCCAGCGGTGTTGATCGCCGACGAGCCGGTCTCTGCCCTCGATGTGAGCGTGCGGGCGCAGGTGCTGAACCTGCTGGCCGAGTTGGTCGACGCACACGGCCTGACGTTGATCTTCGTCAGCCACGACCTTGCTGTCGTGCGGCACCTGTGCGACTCGGTGATCGTGATGCGGGCCGGCCGCATCGAGGAACAGGGCAGCGCCGAGCAGGTATTCGCGCACCCGAAGGCCGAGTACACCAAGGCGCTATGGGCGGCGATCCCTCGGATCCGCACCGACGGCTGAGGTCAATCTCACCGTTGGTTGAGCCCGTCGAGACCACGTGAGCCCCGCCGATCGGTTGGTCGAGCTTGTCGAGACCACGTGGGTTTGGCCGGGGTGGTGATTTCGACAAGCTCAATCAGCCGTGGCGTTGGTCGAGCGTGTCGAGACCACCTGGGTTTGGCCGGGGGGTGGTGATTTCGACAGGCTCAATCAGCCGAGGCGTCGGTCGAGCTTGTCGAGACCACCTGAGTTTCGCCGAGGTGGTGATTTCGACGAGCTCAATCATCCGTGGGCGATTCGCCACGCGCAACCAGCCGCGATCGGAAAGGTGAAGCGGAGTGGGGGCGCCCCTGGCCGGGTGGGTCGGGCGTTGGCGCGATCGTCGGCCCACCTGGAAACTCGCGAACGACAGCAAGAGTGCCGACGATCTGCGGCATGGGCGGGACAGGGGCGCCCCCACTCCGCGGAAGCGGACTCAGCTTGGGAGAGGGGGTCGAGAGGGTTTCGACAAGCTCAACCAGCCGGCGGTTCGACAAGCTCACCAGCCGGCGGTTCGACAGGCTCAACCAGCCGGCGGTTCGACAGGCTCAGGTTTCGACAGGCTCAACCAACCGACTACTCCGCCAGTTGCTGGACCACCGCGTCGTGCAGCAGGCCGTTGGTGGCGATCGCTCCCGGACCCCCGGGGCCGTCAACGCCGTCCAGGTTGGTGAACCGACCGCCGGCCTCGCGCACGATCACGTCGAGTGCCGCCATGTCGTGCAGCGCCAGCTCGGGCTCGGTGGCCACGTCGACGGCTCCCTCGGCGACCAGCATGTAGCTCCAGAAGTCGCCGTATGCCCGGCTGCGCCAACAGGTGCGCATCAGGTCGACGAACTGCTGACCGCGGCCGCTGTCCACCCAGCCGTGCACCGAGGAGTACGAAAGCGAGGCGTCGTCGGTGCTCGAGACCGCCGACACACGGCACGGGTTGCCCTGCAACAACGTCTTGCCGCTGAACGCGCCGCCCCCTGCACTCGCCCACCAGCGACGACTCAATGCCGGTGCGGACACGACACCGACGACGACCTGGTTCTCAACCATCAGCGCGATCAACGTGGCCCACACGGGCACCCCGCGGACGAAGTTCTTGGTGCCGTCGATCGGGTCGATCACCCAGCGTCGCGGGCCCCAGCCGGTGTCTTCGCGTTCCTCGCCGTGCACCGCGTCCCGGGGGCGCGCGGTCTTCAGCGTGCGCCGGATCGCGTCCTCGATCGCCACATCGGCGTCGCTCACCGGGGTGAGGTCGGGTTTGGCGTCGACCTTGAGGTCGAGTGCCTTGAACCGGCTCATTGCCAGTGAGTCCGCGTTGTCGGCCATCATGTGGGCAAGGCGCAGGTCGTCGAGGTAGGTCTGCTCGGGCATACCTGCCAACCTATCGGCTCGGCGTGTTCCCGGTGGGGACGCGTCGGCCCTCAGCCATGCGTCGAGCCGCCCGCGGGTCGCTCCAACCAGGCGCCCTCCATGCGCCGGAACGACTCCAGCCGCGCAAGGGAGAGCCGTCCGGCCAGCACCGCAGCGTCGAGGGCGCACTCGGGCGCGGCGGATCCGTGCGTGCAGCCCCGCGGACAGCCCGCGGTGAGTGCGGCCAGGTCCGGAAAGGCCTGCACGATCGAGTCCGCGGTCACGTGGCTCAGTCCGAACGAGCGGACGCCCGGGGTGTCGATCACCCAACCGGCGTGGTCGGGTAGCTCCAGGGCCACCGCCGAAGTGGATGTGTGGCGACCGCGGCCGGTGACCTGGTTGACCTCTCCGATGGCCCGATGGACACCGGGAATCAGCGCGTTCACCAGGGTGGACTTGCCGACTCCGGAGTGACCGACGAACACGCTCGTGCGGCCGTCCAGCAATTCGCGTAGCGGCCCGAGCTCAGCGCCGGGTTGCACCGCAACGATCGGAATCTGCAGCGGCTCGTAGGCGGCCGTCAGTTCATCGGACGGCGCCAGGTCTCGTTTCGTCAGGCACAGCACGGGGTCGAGGCCCGCTTCGAATGCGGCAACCAAGATGCGGTCGATCATGCCCATCCGGGGCGGCGGGTCGGCAAGTGCGGTGACGATCACCAACTGGTCGGCGTTCGCAACGATCGGACGTTCGAACGGGTCGGTGTCGTCGGCGGTGCGGCGCAACACGGTTCTACGCGGCAGCACCTCCACGATGCGCGCCAGGCTGCCCTCGGCGCCGCTCAGGTCGCCGACCACCCGCACCCGGTCACCCACGATGACGCCCTTGCGACCGAGCGAACGCGCCTTGGTGGCATTGAGGTGCACGCCGTCGCCCATGCAGCGGTACCGGCCGCGGTCGATGGTGATCACGATCGCCTCAGCCGCTTTGGAGTAGTCCGGACGATCCTTCGTTCGTGGACGCGTGCCGCGCCCCGGGCGTCCGAAACCGTCGTGGTCGTCGTCGCTGACGCCTCCGCGCAGACGCCGGTTCAAAGCGGGCTCAGCAGTTGGCGCCACAGTCCGGGAAAGTC
>Ga0209277_10000331_pt1 | contig 24017 bp, 25 predicted proteins | sample JI81AbrownDNA_FD_187503 | JGI IMG/M metagenome (GOLD analysis project Ga0209277, IMG submission 187503) | Wastewater effluent complex algal communities from Wisconsin, to seasonally profile nutrient transformation and Carbon sequestration -... | ecosystem: Engineered > WWTP > Effluent > Algae... | reverse complement strand
TAGAGGCGGTCGCTCAAGCGGTCGGCTCATAGAACCGAATCAAATTGCGACCTGCCTCCTTGGCTTGATACATCGCCTTGTCCGCCCACTTGAGGATGTCGTCCCGGCTGGCGTCACGCTTGCTGAACAACGCCACGCCGATGCTCGCGGTGCATTGATGCTCGACGGTATTTTCCGCTGTTCCCTTTTGCCGCCCTTGAAGCACGAAAGGCCTGTCCAGCGCAGCACGGATTTTTTCCGCAATCACGCCGGCTTGGGCAGTGGATTCTGAATTTTCCACACTCAGCTCGCTGAGCATCACCACGAACTCATCGCCGCCGAAGCGGGCCACGGTGTCAATCTCGCGTACACAATGTTTCAGCCGATCCGCCGCCTCAATCAGCAGCAAATCGCCAACGTCATGCCCACGCGTGTCATTGAGCGACTTGAAGTTATCCAGGTCGATGAACATCAGCGCGGAGTAACGACCACTACGCTGGCTTGCGGCCATCGTCTGACCCAGTCGGTCGTTTAACAGGCGGCGATTGGGCAGCCGCGTTAATGAGTCATACAGGGCCAGATTGAGAATTTCCGCCTGTACCTGTTTGTGTTCCGTAATATCGCGCGCTGCCGCGAATACCCCCTGGAGCCTCCTGTCCCGGTCGTAAAGGGTGGCCGCGTTGTAGGACACCACTGTTTCCTTCCCGCCCCTGTCGCGTGCGGTGAGCTCATAATTGGTGACCTTCTTTTTGAGCAGCACCAGCTTGATGCCCGCCTCGGCCCGCTTCGGATCAGTGAAATGGCTTTTGAACGGCGCCCCGATCAACTCGTCGCGGGTGCAACCGGTGAGCGCCTCCATCTGCTTGTTGACGTCGGTGATGACCCCTGACGGATCGGTGATCATCAGCGCGTCGATATTGGACTCGAACAGGGAGCGCGTGTAGAACTGATGGTCACGCAGACGTTGACCGAGCAGTTGTTGTTCGGCCTCGATCTCCTTTCGGGCGGTATTGTCAGTGCCGACCAGAAGGTAGCCGATGATCTCGTTTTGATCATCGCGAAGGGCTGTTACCGAAACGACCGCCGCGAAACGGCTGCCGTCCTTGCGGATGTAGGTCAGTTCATAGATGTCCTCGATGCCACGCGAGGCTTTGAACACCAGGGCCTCGAAGCCCGGCGTAATCGGCGTATCGAGTTCAAGGCTCAACGCTTCTGCGCGCGCGATGACTTCCTGCGGATCGGAAATGTCGGCTGGCGTGATGTTGTTCACCACGTCAGCTGCTGCGTAGCCCAGCATGCGTTCGGCGCCGACGTTGAAGATTTGAATGACGCCTTTCGCGTCCGTTGCAATAATCGAGAAATTTGCGCTGTTGAAAATTGCGTTCTGCAGGGCGCCGGCCTTGAGCAGTGCCTCCTGGTGCCACGGTTCCATGACGCCGCTCAGGCCATCTGAAACATCGGTTCTCGGCGTCACCTGTTCCGCATGCGAGCTCATTGGAATACCTTCTTCCGATAGCGTTGGACGGCAAAGTTTTTCACCGCTCCGTCTTCCCCGGAACCTCGCAGTATTGGCTTTCTTGCGCTGGCGTTCTGTGCGCCAAGACACGTAGGTCGCCTTCGCACGCAGCTGAGAGGGGTCGGACGAATGGCCGTTCAAAAGGGAATGAACGGTCAATTCCCCGTGGGTAACGGCCAAGACGCTGGATCAGCACTCACACCGACCCCGCTCCGGCGGGGCTGATTCTGCGCTCATCCCCCCTGCATCAGCGTTGAGGCCGGAATCCATTGATGGCGTGTCGGCACCGACGGCCAAGGCTTTCGGCCAGGTCGCGAGGCGGCACGCCGGGCTACCAGCCATGCCCCCTCGGGGGCCCTCAAGCGTTTTTCAGCAGCGCTGAATGGAGACGACTCAACTGTGCAGTTCGTCCCGATCGCGGAAGTACGCCAGCGCTTCCGGGTTGGCCAGTGCCTCGACGTTCTTCACCGGCCGGCCATGGACGACGTGGCGCACGGCCAGTTCGACGATCTTGCCGCTCTTGGTGCGCGGAATGTCGGCGACCTGCAGCACCTTTGCCGGCACGTGCCGCGGCGTCGTGTTCTGGCGCACCTGCTGCTTGATACGTTCGATCAGCGCGTCGTCGAGGCTGATTCCCTCGCGCAGCTTGACGAACAGCACGACGCGCACGTCGTGCTGCCACTCCTGGCCGATGACCAGCGACTCGACGACTTCCGGCAGTTGCTCGACCTGGCGATAGATCTCGGCGGTGCCGATACGCACGCCGCCGGGGTTGAGGACGGCGTCGGAGCGGCCGTGAATGATCATCCCATCGTGGGCCGTCAGTTCGACGAAGTCGCCGTGGCACCAGGTGTTCGCGAAGCGGTCGAAGTACGCGCCGTGGTACTTGGCGCCGTCCGGGTCGTTCCAGAAACCGATCGGCATGGCCGGGAACGGCGCGGTGCAGACGAGCTCGCCGCGCTCGCCACGGCCGGCAGGAATCGGCTGGCCGTCGTCGTCGAAGACGTCGACCGCCATTCCCAGGCCGCGACATTGCAGTTCGCCGCGGAAAACGGGCAGGATCGGGCAGCCGAGCGCGAAGCAGGAGAGGATGTCGGTGCCGCCGGAAATCGACGCCAGCAACAGGTCGGCCTTGATATCGCCATAGACGTAGTCGAAGCTTTCCGGCGCCAGCGGGCTGCCGGTCGAGAACATTGCCCGCAACGCCTCCAGCCGGTGCGTCGCGCGCGGCTTCAGGCCGGTCTTGGCAAGCGCGTCGATGAACTTGGCGGAGGTGCCGAAGTGCGTCATCCGCTCGGCGTCGGCGTAGTCGAAGAGGATCGTTCCGGCCTTTCCCGAAGCACCGGCAATGAACGGCGAACCGTCGTAGAGGAGCAGCGTCGCCTGCGAGGCGAGGCCCGAGACCAGCCAGTTCCACATCATCCAGCCGCAGGTGGTGAAGTAGAAGACGCGGTCGCCCGGCTTCACGTCGCCGTGCAGCTGGTGTTCCTTGAGGTGTTGCAGCAGCGCGCCGCCGTGGCAGTGCACGATGCACTTGGGAACGCCGGTGGTTCCCGAGGAAAACATGATGAACAGCGGGTGCTCGAAAGGCAGTGGCACGAAGTCGATCTCGCCGGCCTGGCAGGGCGCGATGAAGTCGGCGTAGCGCTGGCCGTGGCGGATCGCCGCCACGTCCGGGGCAGCGTCGAGGTAGGAAACGACGACGCAACGCTCGACGGTCGGCATCTCTGCGGCGATCTGCGCGTTCCTGGCCATGCAGTCGACGCGTTTGCCGTTGTACCAGTAGCCGTCGACGCAGAGCAGCACCTTGGGCTCGATCTGGCCGAAGCGGTCGAGCACGCCCTGGACCCCGAAGTCGGGCGACGCCGACGACCAGATGGCGCCCAGCGAAGCCGTGGCCAGCATGGCGATCAGCGCCTCGGGCATGTTCGGCAGGTAGGCAGCGACGCGATCGCCGCGGCCGACGCCGACGGCTTGCAGCGCCTGCGCGCACCGTGATACCTGCGCGTACAGCTCGGCATTCGGGAGACGCCGCCTGACCTGGTCTTCGCCCCAGAAGACCAGCGCGTCGGAGTCGTCCCGGCGGCGCAGCAGATTCCGTGCGTAGTTGAGGCGGGCTTGCGGGAACCAGCGCGCGCCGGGCATGCGATCGCCGTCTTCGAGAACCGTCTCGCCGCGCTCGCCGAGGGCTCCGCAGTCGTCCCAGACCGAGGTCCAGAACGCTTCGGGATTGGCCACCGACCAGCGCCAGAGGCTGGGGTAGTCGCTGCAGCCAGCGTTCCAGCGCGCATTGACGGCGGCCATGAAAGCGCTGAGCCTGGCGCTGCCGATACGTTCGGCGCCTGGGCGCCAGAGAGCCTGCTGATCCATCACCCCTCCTCCTTGCTGCGACTGGAAAATGCGTTTACGACAGCTGCGCCCGCCACTCGTCCGGAATCGGCGCCGACTTGCCGCTGGCCACGTCCATCCAGACGATTTTTGCGTCGCCTGTGGCGTAGAGTGTTTCATTGTCTTGCAGGCGAATCTCGTAATGCGTCTGCACGCTGCTGCGCCCGGGATGACCACAGAACATGCGTACTTCGAGCATTCCGGGGTAGTTCAGCGGTACCAGGAAGGTGCACGCGGCGTTGATGATCACCGGCGCCGTGCCCCGCGGCAGCACCTTGAAGCCCAGCGTTTCGAGATACTCGACGCGGCACTGCTCCATGTAGCGGAAATAGACGGTGTTGTTGACGTGTCCGTAGGCGTCCATGTCGCCCCAGCGAATGGACATCAGGCTGGTCTGGACGAGCTTGCGTTGGCTTGTTGGCATTGCGTTTCCTGTGGTCGGTCGAACCCCGGCGGCTGATGATCGGGCGCACCGGCGATCGACGATCGCCGGCGCGTGCGCAAGGCGGTCAGCCAGCCGGCCGGCTGGCTCGCTGAAGCTGCTCAGAACATGTCTTCCGGCAACGCCATCACGCCGACGGCGCCGTCGGTGATGCTGCTCGCCAGGCCGCCGGCACGCGACAGGAGGTGGTCGGCGTAGAAACGCGCGGTGACCACCTTCGCCGCGTAGAAGGGATCGGCGTCGCCGCCGTCTATCCTGCGCTGGGCGATCAGGGCGGCGCGTGCCATCTGCCAACCACCGGCGACGATGCCGAGCAAGGTCAGGAACGGGACGGAACCGGCAGAGGCGGCGCGAACGTCATCACGATAGGTGGCGACGATCCAGTCGCCGGCTTCGGCCAGCGCGTCGATACCCGCCGCCAGGCGCTTGCGGATGGCGACAAGATGACTGCCTGCCTCGCCGGCGAGTTCGGCCAGCTCGGCGTCAAGAGCACGCATGGTGGCAATCAGCGCCTGTAGCGTGGCCCCCCCCTCGCGCCCGATCTTGCGCCCGATCACGTCGTTGGCCTGAATGGCGGTGGTGCCTTCGTAGATCGTCGAGATCTGCGCGTCGCGCAGGTGCTGCGCGGCGCCGGTTTCCTCGACGTAACCCATGCCGCCATGGACCTGGATGCCCATCGAGGCCATGGTCACCCCGCTCTCGGTGCTCCAGCCCTTGACCACCCCGATCATCAGGTCGACGAAAGCCTGGTTGCGCTTGCGCTCGTTGGCGTCGGGATGGTGGACGGCGGCGTCGTGTGCCGCGGCGACGACGTAGGCCAGGGCCCGTGTCGCTTCGGCGTGCGCGCGCATGGTCATCAACATGCGGCGCACATCCGGATGGACGATGATCGGCACCTTCGGGCCGCCGCGTACGCCGACATCGGTGCACTGGATACGGTCGCGGGCGTAGTCGCGCGCGCGCTGATACGAGCGCTCGCAAGCGGCAACGCCTTCCAGGCCGACGCCGAAGCGCGCGGCGTTCATCATGATGAACATGTACTCGAGACCGCGATTCTCCTCGCCGACCAGGTAGCCGACGGCGCCACTATGGTCGCCGAAAGCCATGATCGCCGTCGGGCTGGCGTGAATGCCGAGCTTGTGTTCGATCGATACGCAATAGGCGTCGTTGCGTTCGCCGAGGCTGCCGTCGTCGTTGACCATGAACTTCGGCACGACGAAGAGCGAAATGCCCTTGACGCCTTCGGGCGCAGTCGGCGTCCGTGCCAGCACCAGATGGACGATGTTCTCGGCCATGTCGTGGTCGCCGTAGGTGATGAAGATCTTCTGCCCGAAGACCTTGTAGCTGCCGTCGGCCTGCGGCTCGGCGCGGGTGCGCACGGCGGCCAGGTCGGAGCCGGCGTTGGGCTCGGTGAGATTCATCGTCCCGGTCCACTCGCCGCTGACCATCTTCTCCAGATAGTCCTTCTTCAGCTTCTCGGAGCCGGTGAGCACCAGCGCCTCGATGGCCCCGTTGGTGAGCAGCGGGCAAAGGGAAAACGAGTGATTGGCCGACTTCCACATCTCGGCGACCGCCGCCGCCACCACCTTGGGCAGGCCCTGGCCACCCCACTCCGGCTCGCAAGCCAGCGCCGTCCAGCCGCTGTCGGCAAAGAGCTTGTACGCCTGCTTGAAACCGGCCGGCATGGTCACCGCCTTGTTGTGCCACCTGGCCCCTTCCAGGTCACCCGGGATATTGAGTGGTGACAGCACTTCCTCGGCAAACCGGGCAGCCTCCTCGAGAACGGCGTCGACGAGATCAGGCGTTGCTTCTTCGCAGCCCGGCAGCTGGGCCACCTGGTCGAGCCCGGCGAGCTCCTTGAGCACGAACTGCATATCGCGGATGGGGGCAATGTATTCACTCATTTCATTCTCCTTTGACTTGCGAGGACAACGATCATCAGCGTCATGACCGTCTTGGGGGGTGCTATTCAAGCGGGCAGGGGCTTGCGCGCACTGCCCTGATCTCAATCAAAAAAAACCGTTCTCTTCGCCCACCGGCAGGCCGCCGCTTGGCCGCACTTCGACTCACTCGCGCGTCCCCCACGGCGCCATGCTCGCCGACGCTGCGGCCTCCCTGGCCGTCCGCGACGGCGTGGCCCGCTTCCCGCCGTGCTCGCTTGCCGCCTGGCGCGACGAAGCGCGTCTTTGCCGGGCGGCACGCCGACGGCGGAAGAACCACCCGCTGGCCAACAAGCCGAGTACAGCCAGGGCAGCGTACAAGGCCCAAGCCTCGACGCCCACTGCCGCTTCCGCTGGCCGCTGGCCAGCCGTCGCCGGCGCTGCGGTGGGCGGCGCAGACTTCGCCGCGGGACGCGTTGCCGGCGAAGCACCCGCTTCAGCGGCGAGGCGGGCCTCCACCCTCTTCAGCTCGGCAAGATCCGCCTCCAGCCAGACCAGCTTTTCGGTCAGCGCCTGTGGCGCGTGATCCCGGTCGCCGAGCATCTGCAGCGTCCTCCGTTGCAGTCGCAGCAGGTCGCGACCGAGCTCGCTGGTCGAAGCACGTCCCGCCGGCAGGGACAATTCCCTGCTCAGGCGCAAAGTCAGGCCTGCGTCAGCCGGCGCCTTTCGCCCCAGCGCCGGGCTCTGTTCCGGCACTTCACTGCCATCGGCACCGGCAGCCAGCAGGATCAGTGCCGCCACCGCTGCGGCGTTCAGGCCGCGGCAGTCCCAGGGGCAGCGCTTTCTGCCGGCGCTCAGCATGGCGCAGCCGTAGCGTATGCGGTGCGATCGGAAAGGCGTGTCAGACGGCAATTCATTTTCGTCCGAGGAACTGCGCATCGTCGAAATCGGCGAGAAGTTCCGGTCTGAAAACGGCAAACAGCGTGGCCATCATTCCCGACAGCCAGGCCTCGGAAAAACCGAGCAGCAGAAAATACGGCAGATACTCGCCAGCCAGGTAATCGGCCGAGTAAGTCCCGCTGAGCACCAGCAGCGCGCACGCGCTCAGACCGACCGCGATCAGCGCCAGCGCCGAGGCAAAGAAGCCCTTGCAGAAGATGTAGACAAAAATATGGCGCGGCAGCAGCCGATCGACGAGACGATGCAGCACATGACTCACCGCGACACCGACGCCAGCCATCAGGAGGGCGTTGACGGCAAACGACTGCCAGCCGGCAAAACCGTTCAGCCCGACCCCGACCAGCACCAGGCAGAGACCGATGAAGGCCAGCGCCCAGCCGAAGCACAGGGTGAACACCGTTGCTCCGAGCAGGTGCAGCGAGAGACCAGGCCTGACCCCGGCCTGCAGGTGCCAGAGGACGATAAGGGCAACGATCGTCGCCAGGAAGGCGTTCAGGCGTGCGCTGTCGGCCAGAACCCGCCATGGCGCCCGCCGCACGGCAACCAGCGCGACCCCGACGAAAAGGAGCCAGGAGAGCAGAATCCAGCCTCCGCCCAGCAGGCCGTCCGGCAGGTTCACGCTGCCCGCCGCCCGCCTTTGCTCAGCCGAGTTCGGCGAGCAACGCCGGCAGGACCTCGAAGAGGTCGCCGACCAGACCGTAATCGGCGACCTGGAAGATCGGCGCCTCGGCGTCCTTGTTGATGGCCACGATCACCTTGCTGTCCTTCATCCCGGCCAGATGCTGAATCGCACCCGAGATGCCGACGGCGATATAGAGCTGTGGCGCGACGATCTTGCCGGTCTGGCCGACCTGGTAGTCGTTGGGAACGTAGCCGGCATCGACCGCCGCGCGCGACGCCCCCAGCGCAGCGCCCAGCCTGTCGGCCAGCGGCTCGAGCAGCCGATGGAAATTGTCGCCGTTGCCCATGCCACGGCCGCCCGAGACGATGATCTTGGCGGCGGTGAGTTCGGGCCGCTCGGACTTGGTCAACTCGCGATTGACCAACTTGCTCTTTCCGAGATCGGCAGCAGCCGCCAGGTTTTCCACGGCCGCGCTGCCCCCCTCGCCCGCGGCTTCGAAGGCGGTCGCACGCACGGTGATCACCTTGATGGCGTCGCTCGACTGCACGGTAGCCAGGACGTTGCCGGCGTAGATCGGGCGGACGAAGGTATCCGGCGTTTCGACGGCGACAATCTCGGAGATTTGCGCCACGTCGAGCAACGCGGCAACGCGGGGCATGAAGTTCTTGCCGACCGTCGTTGCGGCAGCGACGATGTGACCATAGGCCGCCGCGTTGGCGACCACCAGTGCGGCAAGATTCTCGGGCGACTGGTCGGCGAACTGCGCAGCGTCGGCAAGCAGGACCTTGCCCACACCGGCGATCTTTGCCGCTGCGTCGGCCGCCGGCGCGCAGGCGCTGCCGGCCACCAGCAGATGCACCTCAGCACCGATCTTGCTCGCCGCGGTTACCGCGTTGAGCGTCGCCGGCTTGATCGAGGAATTGTCGTGTTCAGCAATGACGAGTATGGCCATGATCAGATCACCTTCGCTTCAGTCTTGAGTTTCATCACCAGGTCAGCGGCGTCAGCCACCTTGATGCCCGCGCTGCGCTTCGGCGGTTCGGCGACCTTGAGGGTTTTCAGACGCGGCGTGACGTCGACGCCCAGCGCTTCCGGATTGGTCGTTTCGAGCGGCTTGCGCTTGGCCTTCATGATGTTCGGCAGCGTCGCGTAGCGCGGCTCGTTCAGGCGCAGGTCGGAGGTCAACACCGCCGGCAGGGCGACTTCGATGGTTTCCAGACCGCCGTCGATTTCGCGGGTGACCGTCGCCTGCTCACCGGCAACGACGATCTTGGAGGCGAACGTCGCCTGCGGCCAGTTCATCATGCCGGCCAGCATCTGTCCGGTCTGGTTGGCGTCGTCGTCGATCGCCTGCTTGCCGCAGAGAACGATCTGCGGCTGCTCCTTCTCGCACAGCGCCTTGAGCAGCTTGGCGACGGCGAGCGGCTGCAGCTCGACATCGGTCTGGATCAGGATGCCGCGGTCGGCGCCAATGGCCATCGCCGTACGCAGGGTTTCCTGGCAGTTGGTCACGCCGGCCGAAACGGCGACCACTTCGCTGGCGATCCCGGCTTCCTTGAGACGCACGGCCTCTTCAATGGCAATCTCGTCGAAGGGGTTCATCGACATCTTGACGTTGGCCAGATCAACGTTGCTGCCGTCGGCCTTGACGCGCACTTTGACGTTGTAATCCACCACTCGTTTGACTGGAACGAGAATCTTCAAAACCTTCTCCTTTATCACTTCAAGGTAATCGACAGCAAACGCAGCCGAGGGACCAGCCCGCGGATGACAGTGCCGACCGTTGACCGGACAACAGGCCATACTCTGTCGTATGGATGGCGTACGGTACCGTATGGCAAAACGGCTGTCAATAGCGGCGGCGACGCCAGAGCAACGCTAGCCAGCAATATTGCCTCACTTGAGCCATTCAGAAAAGCCCCGCCCTGCAGTATGGTCACGGCGGGTCGATCGCGCCGTCAGCGTTTGACATTGCCGAACGCTGACCGGACAATACGCCATACCTTGTCGTATGGATGACGTGCGCCAGGCTGTGCCGGACCGCGGCCAGCGGCCCGGGCAGGGGAAGTTGACCCGTCGCGCTGGCGCGCCGCGCGAGACCAGAGAAGGAAGCAGACAGCGATGAAAGCCGACAAGAGCAGCGCCCGCGTCACCCTCGACCGCAACGAATGGATCGAAGCGGCCATTGACGTTCTCGCCGAACAGGGCGTGCAGGGTATGCGCATCGAAGTCCTGGCCAAGAACTTCGGGGTCACCAAAGGCAGTTTCTACTGGCACTTCAAGGACCGCCAGGATCTGGTCGACGGTGTCCTCCAAACCTGGCGCGACGGGCGCATCCGCGACATCGACAAGCAGACCGGAGCCAGCCCCGGCCGCGAACGCGAACAGCTGCTGCACCTGATCGACGTCTATGGCGCGACGCGCAACCGCAAGGGAATCTCGATCGAGCTGGCGGTTCGCGAATGGGCCCGACGCGACGCCCAGGCGGCCGCCATCGTCGAGGAAGTCGACAGCTGGCGACTGCAATGCACCCGCCAGTTGTTTGTCCGCCGCGGCGTCTCCGACGAAGAGGCAAAGAGCCGCAGCCTGCTGCTCTACGCCTACGTCTTCGGGCAGAGCCTGATGGCCTGCGAGCGCTACGACCCGGCGATCGGCGAGCTCAAGCGCTGGATCGCCGAACTGATCGTCAAGGAGTAGGCAGGCGCAGCAGCAAGCACTGCCAGGACCTTCGGCGTTCTTGCGCAGCTTGGGGTCGTCTCTGAGAATGAAGAACAAAGCACGCCAGCAAGGCTCAGTGCTTCTGGCCGTCCTCAGAGTCGCCCTGCAGGAGTGTTTCAGAGTTGGCGGCAGGGGGGCCTGTCAGCGACCCTCTCGGGTGTGCCACAGCCGCAGCACGTAGATGGTGGTTTCCGTAAGTTCATAGCGCATCTCGTAATGCCCCACGAGAATCCGGCGCACCTCGCGCGGCTCGAACTCATCAATCCGTTCGCCGATGCGTGGGTTGGCCAGCAAGGCAGACGGCGCGGCCGCTAGCGCCTGTACGGTGCGCGCAGCCGCCGGCTGGTTTACCGGGGCCATGAAGTCGTGTAGACGAGCCAGGTCGGAGAGCGCCTTGCTGGTCCATTTCAGGTCCATCAGCGCGGCACCGGCGATGGCGTGTCGGAGCTGAGGCTATCCGCCCATGCCTGCACGGCTTGGTGGTCGATGACCCGGCCGGCATCCACATCGGCCAGTGCCTCGCGGGTCAGTCGACTGCGCTCTTCCTCCTGGTCGATCCAGGCCGACAGCGCTTGTTTGATGATCCAGCCGCGCGACCTTTCAAGCCGAGCGGCCATCTGATCGACCTTCTCGGCCAAGGGGATGGGAACGTGTGCGGTCAGCACTTTGGTTTCGGTCTGTGCCATTGCGAAATCTCCTTCGTTTGCCGGACAGCTCGATCTACTTGTGATTGAAATGTAATCATAGTTATTTACAACAAGTCACTCAAGCAAGGTATCACCTTGGGCCATACCCTCACTGGTCGTCAAAGCCAGCGCCTGAAATGCGTCAGGATAGAGCTGCTGCAGACCGCTACCGTGGTCGCCCAGTCCGGGCAACCGTTTCCCAGCCACCGTCATTGCGAGAAGGCGTAGCCGACGCGGCAATCCAGTTCCATTGTCTGACTGCTGGTGCGCTCGATCAGCGAAGCGAAAAACCAAACCTCTGGATCGCCACGTCGGCTACGCCTCTTCGCAATGACGTGCAGCTTGTTGTGGCGCGGCGGTGCCAAGATCGGCGGAGGCACGTTCAGGCCCCTACGGCCTATGCAAACGGATTAACGTGTTTTATTGTCCGTCTTCTGAAGCGACTCCGGCGTGACTCCGCCGCCCTGATCGACGAGGGATTACCCGATGAAACCGACCGCCCGCCAACAATACATTCTCGCACTCGACCAGGGGACAACCAGTTCCCGCGCCATCGTCTTCGCCCGCGATGGCGGCATCGTCGCCGCCGCGCAGCAGGAATTCACCCAGCACTACCCGCAAGCGGGCTGGGTCGAACACGACGCCAGGGAGATCTGGCAGACGCAGCTCGCCGTCGCCCAGGCGGTACTGCGCGACAACGCCATCGGCGCCAGCCAGATTGCCGCCATCGGCATCACCAACCAGCGCGAGACGACGCTGCTCTGGGACCGTCTCAGCGGCGAACCGCTGCAGCGGGCGATCGTCTGGCAGGATCGGCGCACGGCAGGAACCTGCGACGCCCTCCTGCGCGCCGGCCATGCCGAACTGTTTCGGCAACGAACCGGACTGGTCATCGACGCCTACTTCTCGGGCACCAAGTTGAAATGGCTGCTCGACCACACCCCTGGCGCGCGTCAGCGCGCCGAACGCGGCGAGCTGGCTTTCGGCACCATCGACAGCTGGCTGTCCTGGCAGCTGTCGGGCGGTCGAGTCCATGTCACCGACGCGTCGAACGCCTCGCGCACCCTCCTCTTCGATATCCGGCGACAGTGCTGGGACGAGCAACTGCTGGCCCTGCTCGACATTCCGCCCGCCGTGCTTCCCCAGGTCGTCGACAGTAGTGGCGTCATCACGCAGATAGACAGCGCACTGCTCGGCGCGCCGATTGCGCTCGCCGGCATCGCCGGCGACCAGCAGGCGGCGACCTTCGGCCAGGCGTGCCTGGCCCCCGGGATGGCCAAGAACACCTACGGAACAGGCTGTTTCGTGTTGCTGAACACCGGCCAGCAGGCGATGGACTCGGGCCAGCGCATGCTGGCGACGATCGGCTGGCGGCAACTCGGGCAGACCACCTACCTGCTCGAAGGCAGCATCTTCATGGCCGGCGCCACCGTGCAGTGGTTGCGCGATGGCCTCGGGCTGATTTCAAGCTCCGACGAAATCGAGGCCCTGGCCGCTTCGGTTCCCGACAGCGGCGGCGTCTACCTGGTCCCCGCCCATGCCGGCCTCGGCGCGCCGTACTGGGACCCTTATGCCCGCGCCGCCCTGCTCGGCATGACCCGCGGCAGCACGCGCGCACATGTCGCCCGCGCGGCGCTCGAGGCGATCGCCTTCCAGAGCGCCGACGTGCTGCAGGCCATGGAGACGGACGCCGGCAATCGCCTGCGCGAATTGCGCGTCGACGGCGGCGCTGCACGCAACAATCTCCTGCTCCAGTTCCAGGCCGACCTGCTCGGAGTACCGGTCGTCCGCCCGCAGATCACCGAGACCACGGCGCTGGGCGCCGCTTACCTGGCAGGGCTGGCGGTGGATTTCTGGCACGACGAAGACGAGCTGACTTCGCTCTGGCGTGCCGAACGCTGCTTTGAACCGGGCATGTCCGACGACCAGCGCGCGACGCTGCTCCATGGCTGGCGCCGGGCGGTCGGACGCTGTCGTCACTGGGTCGAGGCGGACTGAGAGCGCTGCAGCGCGGCCAGCCCTTCGCCGCCGTCGGGGGCTGCACAGGGACTCGCCATTGGCGACGGCGTCGCCGCCCGCCAGCTGCTGTCCAGATCGTCGCAGGCCAGCGCCACGAGGTCGCCGTCGAGAACCCCTTTGGCGACGAAATCGCCCAGCAAGCGCGAAATCTCGGCGGCTGGTTGGGCGCCGCGGTAAGGACGCTCCTGCGCGAGCGCCTGAAAGACATCGGCGACGGCCACGATACGCGCCTCGATCGACAATTGGTCAGCGCCGCGGCGGAACGGATAACCCTGACCGTTAAGCGCCTCGTGATGAAAAGCCGCCCACTCGGCGACCTCTTCGAGGCCGGGAATGTGGCGCAGGATCTGGTAGGTTTCGAAGCTGTGCCGCTCCATCACCGAAAACTCCAGCGGCGTCAGCTGGGCGGGCTTTTCGACGATCTCGTCGGGAACGCAGAGCTTGCCGACGTCGTGCATCAGCCCGGCCACCTCGACCTCGGCCAGGGAATCGCCCGCCAGGCCGACGCGCTCGCCGAGATAGCGGGCAAGCTGGGCAACGCCCAGCGAATGCGCCGCCGTAAAGTGGCTCTTGGCGTCAACAATGCTCGAAATCAGGCGCGCCACGTGACCAAACTGGGGGAAGTCGATGGTCAGCCGCCAGTCGCTCAGCGGCACATCGAGCAGATAACGCTGCACATGACGCGGCACCAGCGCGATCCAGAACGCCTCGCGGCCAGCCGCGGCGAGAAACGCCTCGACCACCGCCGGCGACAGTTCCCGGCCGGCGAGCGCGGCAATTTCCTCGCTGATCCCCGCACGCCTGAAGAGCGGATTGTCCAGCCCGCGGCTGAGGACCATCGCGTCGACCCGATCGGCGAGCAGGATCAGATTGGCGTCCAGCGCGTCGGCCTCGTCGAGGTCGCCGGGCAGATCGACCCAGCGCGTATGGTGGTAGCGGATGGCTGGCGCCAGCTGCGCCAGATGCGCAAACGGCTGCAACAGGCGATAGCCGGTTTCGCAGTGCGCATGCCGGTGGTCCCAGTCGGCTTCACGCAGCAGGCGCCGGTGTTCGGCGGTCGACGAGACGCCGATATCGTGCAGCAGGCAGGCACAGACCAGCCGGTCCAGGCGTCGTTCCGGAAGGCCGAGCAGCAGCGCCGTCTCGCGAGCGATCATCGCCACCCGTTTCCCGTGCTGGAAGTCGTTGACGCCGACCAGATCGAGGGCGTCGGAGAGCGCCAGAATCGCGCTTCTTAGGTCGATTCTCAGAGTCATCTCTTGTCGAGCTGCCTTCCTGATAAGACTTCCGGCGACGCCTCCTCGCAACGACGTGCGGGCTGCTGCGGCGCCGCGTTTCCAGCGCGATTTTCAGCAAACCGGACAGCCGCTTGAAACCACGTCGTCGGTGGAATTCTTCGGTTCCCTGCGACGTGCAACACTACACCACCTGCGACCGCCACCGCCAGCGTCTTGCCGCGACCAGGGCGCCCGGCAATGCTAAGCTTGCGGGCAGATTTGCAACCGCTGGCCCAGGAGAGTCCATGAACGCTTCAGCATTCCCGTCGGGGGGCGAACCCTCACGCATCGAGATCGACGCCCTCGAAGAACCCACGATCATCGAGTTCGGCGCCGCGTGGTGCGGCTACTGCCGTGCCGCCCAGCCCCTGATCGCCCAGGTCCTGGCCGGTCATCCACAGCTCGGCCACATCAGGATCGAAGACGGCCCCGGCCTTCCCCTGGGACGTTCGTTCCGCGTCAAGCTCTGGCCTACTCTTGTCTTCCTGCACCGTGGCAGGGAAGTCGCGCGTCTCGTCCGGCCTGCCGACGTCGGCGAGATCGAACACGCGCTCGCCCGGTTTTCCGAGACTGCGTGAAGGATTGCCGCACGCGCCCTTGTGCGGAGCAGCCCTGTCGAGTTCCCTGATCTAGAGTGGTCCGGAGCGGACGCGGCGACGCCTCGCGAGAGCGGCCAGGCCGATGGCAAGCAAGCCCAGGGTGCTGCCTTCGGCGACCGTCGCGACTGCCGGCGTGCCGACTCGCACGTCCGCAAAACAGACCGGGCTGCTCGTCACTTCGCCAAACTCAAGCGTATTGCTGGTGCCGTCGACGATGCGTCCGACGCTGACCTGGCGGAAACAGACATCGAAGCGCGAGTTCTCGCCGAATTCGATCGTGTTGCTGGTCCCGTCGACGACGGCGTTACCGACGTCGATGATCGCGGTTTCGCCCGAAAAACATCTCCTGCCAGGCTCGTTCTCGCCGATGAAGATCGTGTTCGACGTGCCGTCCTGGATGTTGCCGATCGGCTGATAGGCGAGCGACTGCCCGACCTGCAGGCTCAGGAACATCGAAGGTCCAAAGATGATCGTGTTGCTGCTGCCGTCGACAATCGAGCCGAGCGGCGCATCCCTGCCGATGACGCCGTCCAGGCAGGTGGCGACGCGCGTCTGTTCGCCAAAGCGGATGGTGTTGGAAGTACCATCCGTGACGAAGGTGGCGGTACCACTGCCGAACCCAGTCAAGTAGGTAGTGCCCGACGGAATAACGTCCGCGTGAACCACCGGCAGCGCTAGAACCAGCAGACCGCAGGCCAGCATGAGCCGGCGACTTGCCCGATCGACGATGGATTTCAAGGTGCTTCTCCTGCGAGTTCGAAATGAAGAAATGACTCCAGACTGGAGAGATTCGGCCCATCAAATCCGGGCCAGGTCTTGCGGAAAGGACGCGGCTTTGACCCTCGCAGCGGTGGCCACTTGTCAATCGCAAGGCGCATTCGCATGGACGGCGCCTTCTTCCGTCTGGCGAGCAATAAGCAAAACTTGGGCCATGTCGCTGGCGGAGTCAAAGTATTCAATTGAAACAGAAGCATGACGCGCGTCACGTTGACGCGCGCCGGACCGAGTTCAGCGCCGTGTAAGATATTCCGACACCACGATACCGAAGGGATGATCGCGTTGGTTTGGACCGCACACCCGGCTTGCCCAGTGGCGCCCTGCAGCTTACGGTCGGCTGACCGATTTCTCGTGCGCTGCTGATTTTGCGGGATTTTTCTCCAGAACGGATGGCGCCCGCTGGGCTCGTACGCCACGAACTGAGCGCAGGCGGGTGCTTGCTGCGGCGACGCTGTCGCTGCCTTGGAACACACCAATTCGTGACCGACGCCTCTCCCCAGTCCTTCGACGAAGAAGTTGTCGCCACAGCAGCCACCGATTGCGCTATAAGGGGTTGCCGATTGTCGACGACAATGGCGAGGAATCGCCGGCCAGAAGGAGAACTCCGTGAGCTACACCGCCTTCGCTTCGCTGATCAGCCTTGTCCTGTTCTTCGGCATGGTCGCGCTGCTCGAAATTGGTCGACGGATTGGCGTTCGCCGCCGCTCCATCGATCCGGACGGCGCACAAGCCGGTACCGGCGCGGTCGATGGCGCGGTGTTCGCCCTCCTCGGCTTGCTCATCGCCTTCACTTTCTCGGGCGCGGCGACGCGCTTTGACGAGCGTCGGAACCTGGTCGTCCAGGAGGCCAACGACATTGGCACCGCCTACCTGCGGCTCGACCTTCTGCCTCCCGGCGCGCAACCGGCGTTGCGCGCTCTCTTCCGGCGCTACGTCGGTTCCCGGTTGGAGGCCTATCGGAAACTGCCCGACATCGCAGCGGCCAAGGCCGAACTGGCGCATTCAATCAAGCTGCAGGGAGAAATCTGGAACCAGGCGCTTGCCGCCAGCCAGATGAACGACGCGCCACCCGCCGCCACGATGCTGCTATTGCCGGCGCTGAACCAGATATGATCGACATCACCACCACCCGTACCACGGCGACGGCGATGCACCCCCCCGTGGTCATCTTCGTGCTGCTCTACGGACTGGCGCTGATTGCCGCACTGCTCGCCGGCTACGGCATGTCCGCCGCCAAGGCGCGCAGCTGGCTCCACATGATCGGCTTTGCCGCGAGCATGGCCCTGGCGGTGCACGTCGTCATCGACATCGAGTACCCACGCCTGGGACTCATCCGCGTCGACACCTTCGACCAGGTGCTGGTCGACGTGCTCGAAAGCATGAAGTAACTCCGGCGCAGTAACGGCGATTGCCGTTGGCTGAGCGGATCGCCGCACGGCGGATCCTGGCGAACTGGACGTGGCTCACCCGCGTCTCGCGCGGTATGGGTAATCATTGCGACCTTGAATATCCACAAGTAGCCGGAACAGACCGAGCAGCCCGACCTTGCGCGCCATCAGGTTGCCGAGCAGTTCGACCAGATGCTTGAGCGAGCGGCCCATACGATCGAGTTTCCAGATCACCAGCACGTCGCCGGCTCGTAGCTGATCCAACAATTTGTCGAGCGCCGGGCGTACGGTCTTCGCGCCACTCGCCACCTCCTGGTAGATGCGTTTGCACGCGGCGTGCTTGAGTGAATCCGCCTGCAAGTCCAGGTGCTGGTCGCGCGTGCTCACCCGCGCATAGCCAATTATCATGGGAATGTTCCGTTTAACTCCTTGTGTTGCCTACTATTTCACTTTGATAAAACGTACCGCTAGTTCGGACCGCTTATCCGTCCATTCCTGGCGTGCCATGGAAGATCCATTAAAGCGCTGAAAAACGATCGTTTTACTGCACCGACTTGCATGGCCTATCGACAAGCGTACAAACATCTATACACACAAACACCGGAGAGCATCATGAATTCAGTCCGCTGGAACATCGCCGTGTCGCCGGACACGGATCAGTCCGTGCGTATGTTCATCGCGGCACAAGGCGGTGGCCGCAAGGGAGACCTGTCGCGCTTCATCGAGGAAGCCGTGCGTGCCTACCTCCTGGAGAGGGCCGTCGAACAAGCCAAGACAGCGACCGGCAAGATGAGCGAAGCTGAGTTGGCCGACCTCGTCGATGAGGCGGTGCAATGGGCGCGTGAGCACTGATGCGCGTCATCCTGGACACCAATGTCCTACTCGGTGCACTGATTTCGCCGCACGGCCCGCCTGACACGATCTATCGCGCCTGGCGCGCGGCCAGGTTCGATCTGGTGACATCGACGGCGCAGCTTGACGAACTGCGACGCGTAAGCCGTTACCCAAAACTCAAGACCATACTGCCTGCCCACCGCATCGGCACAATGGTGAACAACATGCAGCGCGCGGTCGTGCTGGGAGTCCTGCCACCTCTCCCGGAGGGTGTCGATGTGAGCGATCCGAATGACGCGTTCCTGCTCGCGATGGCTTTGACCGGCGATCGCCGCGCCGGGCTGCTGCAACTGGGCAACCTTGGTCGCGCGCGCATCGTCACCCCCACCGTCTTCTGCGCCGAAACACTTTGATGCAATGCCGGTCAGCTTCCTGTCCGCCACACAACGGGAACGCTACGGCCGGTATCCAGCAACCCCCTCCGCCGAGCAACTGGCGCGCTACTTCTACCTGGACGACGATGACCGGGCGGGGATCGCCCGCAAGCGGCGCGACAGGAGTCGCCTGGGTTACGCGCTTCAACTGGCGACGGCGCGCTTTCTGGGTACCTTCCAGGGGTTGTAAGCCGGAACCGCCGAAAATTCCGTCATCCCGGGGTTTGAGGTGCAGTGGAACGGAAAACCGAGTTAGGTGTTTGTCATCGTCAGACCAGCCATGGCTACAGCAGCCGCACGCTTCCGCTACTTCTTCCCCAAGGTATCCGTGGTCCCAGTTCCGGGCAAGCGCGCCGCCTATTCGTCGTCTGCGGGATTGCGCAAAGGTCGCAATTCGCCTTTGGTCACAGCTTCCGGAACCGAGAACGAATAGCGCCCCAGCATGTTGATGTGTTCGTACAGCAGCGGAGACAGGCGCACCACGTCTTCGTCTGCCACCGGGTAGCCCTCCGAGCGCAGTTGCTTCACGGTTGCCGCGATGTAGATGGTGTTCCACAACACGATCATGTTCAGCACCAAGCCGAGCGCGCCCAACTGGTCTTCCTGTCCTTCGCGTAACGTTGGTGCAGCTCGCCGCGCTTGCCATGGAACACGGCTCGAGCAACGCTGTGTCGGCCCTCGCCTCTGTTGAGCTGCGTCAACGTAGCGCGCCGCTTGGCTTCGTCATCGATGTAGGTCAGCGTGTGGATGGCCTTGTCGATCCGGCCGAATTCAGCGATAGCCAGTGCCAGCCTTGCTGGCCGGTCGCCAACCTGGAGTGTGCGCATGATTCCGGCGGCCGGCACGCGACCGAGTTTGAGTGAACCGGCCAGGCGCAACGTGTCGTCCCAATACGGTACGATCTTCTGCAGACTGAGATGGTGGGCCGAAACGGTGTTGAGCAGGCCGTAGTCAGCCTGCGGGTCGATTCGCCAGAAGCGTGTGCCGCCGACATCCGCCAATCGCGGGCTGAAGCGATAGCCAAGCAGCCAGAAAAGACCGAACACCACGTCGCTATAAGCGCCGGTGTCGGTCATGATCTGCGTCGGCTGAAGGTCGGTCTGTTGTTCGAGCACCACGGCCAGGAGGATCAGGCTGTCACGCAAGGTACCGGGCACGGTGATGTCGTTCAAGCCCGAGAACTGGTCAGAGATCAGCTTGTACCAGGTGACACCGCGACCAACCCCGAAATATTTGGGATTGGGGCCGGCATGCACCGTGCGCACCGGCACCACGAAACGTATGCCGTCGGCCGATGCGACCTCGCCGCCACCCCAAAAGGTTGCCAGAACCAGACACGATTGCGCATTGACCAGCATCGCGTTGGCCGCTGTCAGCGTGTCGTCGCCGACATAACTCTGGTCTACCCAGGATAAGCGCTCGCGCTTGAGTGCCGGGACGTCGCCGCGAATCAACGGCTCCGGTCCGGTATTGCACGCTTCGGCCATAAGTACCGCGCACAGGCTGATCGGGAGATCGGCGGCGCGGGCCGTTCGCTCCGAGATATGGGTGAAGGCGTCGGTGAAACCCGTCCGTGCGGCAATTTCCAGAATCAGTTCGGGCAGGTCGACACGAGGCAGCAACCCGGCGACCTTTTCGCGCAACGCGACCAACGAGGCTGGCTCATCCAGCTTGTCGAAGGGACTGAGCACCAGGTCGTGCTTGTCGCCAGTCGTTTCGAATCGCACCGCCGGGTTGTCGGGCAACCGGTCGACCACCGCACGATAGGTGCGATCCAGCTCGCTAGCCAAGGCGGTCAGCGTCGGCTCGGGATCGGCCGATAGTCCCAAGGTCCGGCAGATGATCGGCCGGGTGGCTTCCCACTCGGCGCCATCGAGTAGGCCGGTGCGCGGATCGGCATAACGCCAGCTTGGCGCCACAAACACGTCACGTCGGCGCAGGGCCGTGTGCAATTCATCCAGCACGCAAAAGATATAGGCGTGGAAATCGACGCTGTCATCACCTCGCAGAACATGCCGCTGCCAGGATTTGCCGACTACTTCGCGCGGTGCATCGTTGCCTGGCCTCTTCCGCCTCATGTTGGCCCGCAGCCAATCGAAGGCAGCGACGACCGGCTCGCCGGCGGCGTTCGCGCCGAAGCGAATGTTCTCGACCAGAGCCGGCAGAAAGCAACGCACCGTTCGATACTTGGCATCCAACTCCCGGTAGTACACGTTGTCGGCGGGTCGGATCAGGGATTGGACGCCTTCCAGCGCCTGCGTGAGCGTGGTGCGTGGAATCTTCTCCAACAATCTGGTGCGCAGCTCGCCATCTGGCAAACCGGTATCCAGCAGTATCTGGCAGGCGCCGGCCAGGGTCGCGGCCGCTTGATCCAGATCCCTCAGCGAGCGCAGGCGCGCTTTCCTGTCGGCCTTGATGGCGTCGCCGAATAATTCGCGCAGGATCGTCTCCAGCACTTTCAGTACGTCATGCTGCGCGCTAGCTTCCAGGCAATGCGCGAAGGCGACCAGCGTCGCCAAGCGGCGCGGATGCGGCAAGCGCAGGATGGCACCGACCTTGGCAGTGCCCGCATACCGCGCCAAGGCCGCCACACGGGTGGCCGGGATGCGAGCCGCGGCTGGCAGCCTGATGCCCAGTTCGCGTACCGAGCTCAGCCGCACCAGGGCCAAGACCAGTGATCGGCTGTTGACCATCACCGGTCCGGCGCGCAGGCGATCCAGTGGTGAGGTTCGGCTGCCGGTTGGGACGAACAGCAGGTTTTCCAGCTTTTTCTGCTGTTCGCCGCTGATACCGCGGCCGAGAGAGCGCCACAGCCGCTCCTCGACCCGACTGCGCAGGCGGGCGATATAGCGTTCGAGGGTGCTGCAGCCGGGCAGCAACACCTTGTGCGTCACCAGCCAGGTGACGGCTCGCTCGAACAGGACACTTGGGCGATCGGTGCCGGTCCAGCACAGCGCGTATAGCCAGCGGGTCAGGCGAAAGCCGACCTGGCGCTCGGTGATCTCGACATAGCCATAGGAGCGGCGGATTTCCGTCCTGTGCTGCCAACGCTGCTCGCCCGCACGATAAGCCAACACACGGCTGCCCACCTCGATGCGCAATTGCCTGGCCAGCGACTGCAGCACCGGCACCGGCACAGCCAGATGGTCTTCAAGGAACGTGCCGAGATAACGCACCGTACCGAGCTGAACGGCGAAACCGAGCCGGTTGTGCTTGCCGCGCTTCTGCGCGATCAGCGCGTGGTCGGGATCGTCGAGATGGAAGTAACGGGCGAGGTCGTGGGGTGACGGTGCCCCTGTGTAGTGACCATAGTTCTCGCACTGTTTGTTGGACAGAAAGCTGACCGGCATGCGTGCTTCCGTAGAACGGCGGCTACACCCTTACGGCTTGCCTTGGTGCATGGCCCAAATTCGTTTGACCTGGCTTTCGCTACACCCGGCCAGCTTGGCGGTTTTCTGGATCGTATGGCCCGCCTGGCGCAGGGCAACAATGCGCTGGTGCGCGCTGGCATCCGGCTTCCGACCGGTGTATTTGCCGGATGCCTTGGCCAGTTGCACGCCTTGGCGCTGCCGCTCGCGGCGTGTCTCGTAGTCGTCGCGAGCCATTTGCAGGGCCAGCTTGAGCAGAAGTTCCTGCACCGACTCCAGCACGATCTTGGCAACGCCATCGGCGTCAGCCGCCAAGTCGGAGAGATCGACCAAACCCGGTACGGCCAGCCTCGCCCCTTTGGCCCGGATCGAGCCGACCAGTTGCTCGGCCTCGGCCAATGGGAGTCGGCTGATGCGGTCGATTTTCTCGGCGACCACCACTTCGCCCGGTTGCAGATCGGCGATCATCCGCAGCAGTTCAGGTCGGTCGGCGCGGGCACCGGATGCTTTCTCACGGTAGACGCCGGCGACGTAGTAATCGGCCGCCCGGGTGCTGTGCTCGATCTCGGCCTGACGGGTGAGGTCCTGTTCATCGGTGCTGACGCGGAGATAGATACGGGCGACTTTCATGGAGCCTGGCCAAGATGGGTATACGGAACTTGGCCCACTATAGATCAAGCAGCCAATAATGTGAAAGGCAATGTAAGTTGGCCATCGTCTATTTGACCATCCCAATTGGCTAGAAACGAGGAAAAGTCGGCCTGCTTCGGTAGGTTGTATATACTTGCGTATATACTTTGCACCGCACTAGGGAGAGCCATGATGATCGAGACACGAATTGCCAAGCTGTTCAAGAACGGCGCCAGTCAGGCGGTGCGTCTCCCCTCGGACTTCCGCTTTGAAGGGGACGAGGTCTATGTCACGCGCGACGATGCAACCGGCGATGTCGTGCTGTCCAATCGGCCGGGGGCCAAAACCTGGAACGAATTTTTCGAGTTGCTGCATGAAGTCGACGTTCCCGCAGATTTCATGGCCGAGCGCCCGCTGAATGTGTTGCCTCAAGAACGAGGCGTCTTCGACGACGATCTCTCTACGAACAACAAGGTGAGCCGCTAGCGATGCTGCATATGCTGGACACCGACACGGCAAGCTACCTGATCAAGGGAAAATCGCGCGCGATAGAAACCAAGCTGGCGGCCCTCATGCCGTCGATGGTTTGCATCTCGGTGATGACGCGGGCGGAATTGCAATATGGCCTGAAGCGATTGGCGGGCGACCATCGTTTGCATCTGGCGGTGCGCCAGTTCTTCAAGATCGTCCGCATCCTGCCGTGGGATGCCGATGCAGCGGACTGGTACGCCGAAATCCGCCACCAACTCGTGAGCACGGGGCAACCGATCGGCGAACTGGATATGATGATCGCCGCACACTCATTGTCAGCCGGTGCGGTGTTAGTCACCAACAATAGCCGCCATTACGAGCGGATCGCTGCACCGCTAATCCTGGACAACTGGGCGTAGCTCGCCAACCAGGTTTGCTTGCTGTGATCAGAGGCGAATGCAATCCTTGCGCAATCCCGCAGACGACGAATAGGCAGCGCGCTTGCCCGGAACTGGGACCACAGATACCTTGGGGACGAAGTGGGGGAAGCGGACGGCTATAGCCATGGCTAGTCTGGCGATGACAAACACCTAAACCGGTTTTCCGTTCCACTGCACCTCAAACCCCTGCACACGCCCGTGAAGCAGCGTCCATTTGCTTTCCCCCACATCAACGGTTCTCCGAGCTTTCGCGCGACGTGCCACCTATCGGACGTGGGCTCGCTTTCGCGCCGGGTAACCTTAAAACCCGTATCCGTTCGATTACAGAACGGCATTCGCTTTTTCCGACATCCTACACCCGCACCGCCATGGGCAGGCTTTGCAGCCTGCTGTCCCCGAAGGGAGCGATACGGGGTTTCCACGTTCCCCTGGCAAAGCATATCGGGTTAGGTGCCTGCTATCGGCCGGGAGGCGTATGGGTCACGAAAGCGCAGACCTAAAGCGCTGTTCCCACCTCCATTACCTTTTGGTTCAAGCGTAGTAGCCACTTCCGCTTGTTACGATTCACGACCTTTATCACAGATTCAAA
>Ga0209277_10000327_pt1 | contig 24204 bp, 26 predicted proteins | sample JI81AbrownDNA_FD_187503 | JGI IMG/M metagenome (GOLD analysis project Ga0209277, IMG submission 187503) | Wastewater effluent complex algal communities from Wisconsin, to seasonally profile nutrient transformation and Carbon sequestration -... | ecosystem: Engineered > WWTP > Effluent > Algae... | reverse complement strand
TAGGAGCCACAGAGCTAGCGGTATCTGTTAAATCTCTTGAAAAAACTTGGAATAGCGATTATTGGGTTGGATGGTTTATTTTGGGAGCTGACGCCCAGTATATAGAAATAAAGGAGTAAGTATGAATAAAGACCAACTAAAACGACTAGAGACCTATGCAAAGCACCTACAAGAGCGCCTAAGCTCCCCGGTGCCCCCTAAACACGTTAATAGGGCTGCCTCCCTACAAGCCTACCTTAATAAAGAGCTTAGCGTCACTAAAGCTAAGATCGACGCTATTAAGCTGGGTTCCGCTAAGTAACCATGTACGAGTGCTTATATTGCGGCAATAAATTCAAGCATGAGCCTTATTATAAGGCACAGGAGCCCAAGTGCTCTAAATGCGGGGATTCTAATGTGCGCCCTATAAGAGAGTCTAAAAAGGTTAACTTCTATCCTGAGACCGAAGAAGAGGCCATCCCAGACGGCTACCTATATGGGGATAGCGACTGGTGACACCACTTTTTTGTCACTCGTCAAAGTCTTAGTCATTTGTCAGTTTTGACATACTTAGTATTCATTGGGGAAAACTTGGCACGCCTACTGCAATAGTAGTATCCAAGAGGAGAACGTGAATATGAAAGTAACATTTTACTTCAAAATTAAAAATGAGATCTTCAAAAGAGAGTGCATGGTAGCTAACCTAGTGGAAGCTATCAAGAAAGACCACAGACTTAGAAGAATGTCCAACACCTACATGACTTGCATTATCGGATAAGGAGTATATATGACAATTTCAGGCGTAATTATCACTTTGTTTCTTCTGTATCAATTCAATAAACTAGACGACTTAGCAAGAGCTGAGAGCGCAAGAAAATTTAAAGAGAAAATGAAGGATGGAGAATAATATGAATACAGCAACACAATTCAACAATAACTGGTATAAAGTAGCAACCAAAGACCAATACCCTTGGATTAGATCTGAAGTAGCGGTATTCAAGCGAGTAGGCCCTTTCAATTGGCAAGAACTTAATGTAGAGTTTGAGTCAGTAGAAGACGCCGTAGAGTATATTAAGTTTGCCGAGATGGTGTAATATGACCAAGCATAGACAACTTAATGATATGCTCTATGGCCAGCTCCAGGACCAGCTCTGGGTCCAGCTCCGGTACCGGCTCCGGGTCCCGCTCCGGGTCCAGCTCCGGGACCAGCTCCGGGTCCAGCTCCGGGTCCAGCTCTGGGACCAGCTCCAGGACCAGCTCTGGGACCAGCTCGAAGGACAAGAACATGAATAACACTGAGTTTTTTGATAAGGAGTTCGGTATGTTAACTATACAAGACTACTACGCCCAGCTTAAAGCTCATGATTGGTTCTACTACATGAGTGATGACCTTCAGACCGAAAAGGCCGGTATGAGGGAAGAAGCTAAGCTACAAGAGCTAGCGGAGACTCACGGCGGCCGGTATTATGAGCTTTTCCACGCTTTTCTACAATACGCTAGGTTTAAGGTAGAGGGCGTTAAAACTGAAATGCCTAAGCTATGACTAAACATAAACAACTTAATAACCAGCTCCGGGACCAGCAGGTTGGTTACCGGCTCCGGGTCCAGCTCCGAGTCCAGCTCCGGGACCAGCTCTGGTACCAGCTCCTGGTCCAGCTCTGGGATCCGGTCTCGTACCCGCTCCGGATCCAGCTCCAGTTTCTGCTCTCGTACCAGCCTCCAGAGCAGTTTTGTAAGCAGTTCGAAGGACAAGAATATGATATTAAATCCTAACCTATATAAAGCAGCCCTCGATATGCGCAAGGAAACGCTCATTAGAGGCGTTTCAGAGGGTCCCCGCTATGATACCCTTACCGTGTTCTCGTTAGGGGCTCATATCCCAATTGTGGCGGTTATAGCCTATGTTTTAAGACCCGATGTCTGCGGACCTAACCCAGAACTACAAAAAGTCTTAGAAATCAACCTAGAGTGCTATAAATACGAAAGTGTTATACCGTGGTCAGACATATCCTGAAATGGTCTATAATGGGCATACTCCTTGCCCTATCTTGGGCTCTTGCCTTATTTGAGATAACCGCCTTTAAATAATAGGGACATAGGTGCCTATATGATAGGGCAATATCTGTTCTATCTCGGCATCACCTTCGGGGCGAGCAGTGGCCGAATAAAACTCCCATGGCCCTCGGGACTAAGATCCCGTTATTAAAGGAGAAATCTCTATGGCAAATCGCCGTTGGACTTCACAATTCTCGTTCTCTATGGAGCGCCAGCCAGTAAGGCTTATGGGCGTTTTCACAGCAACCGCTTCACCAAGTGTGTTTACAAATAACACCCAATCCGGTACAACCCAGGTCCCAATGACCTTGTCTCGTACGGGAACGGGCGCATTTACACTCACGCTTGCTGATTCTTATGCATCCCTCATCAGCGCTTCAATCATGATTCAAAAAGCTATTGCTACTGATATGATTGTACAAATCGCTTCTTCGGACGTTACTACAGCTCAGACTGTTACGTTTCGTACACAGTCAGGCGCAGTTCCCACAGATCTAGTAGCCGGTGACAAGATCATCGTTTGCCTAGATCTTCGCAACTCAGGTAACTAAGACCTGGTCTCTTAACTAAGAGATAAGCGCGTTATCACAAGAGGCGCCGGGGAAGGTTAAAACAGTAGACCCTCGGCGCCCATTTTTCAGGAGCTAATTTTGCCAAAACTATTAACTACTTGTCAAACTTGTGGTGGCCCACGAAAGTTTAGAACAAGAAAAAATAGACCTGGGACGGAGTCATATTGTCCGCCTTGCAATAGCAAAAGGACACAAGCCTGGTATGATGCAAACCCCGTAAAGAAAAAATGTAAAACAAAAGCTAAAACTTATAGGGCTTGGATGTTAAAAACCAAGTATAACATGACCTTAGACCAATTTAACAACATTATGGTACAGCAAAAAAACTGTTGTTTTATTTGTAAACAGGATCAAAGTAAGTTTAAAAAGACCTTTGCTGTTGATCACAACCATAAAACCGGGGCAGTCCGACACTTACTTTGTGACCCGTGCAATCAGGCGCTCGGGTTAATTAAAGAAAATTTTGAAACGGCACTAGCTCTGGCTCAATATATTCAAGAAGATCAAGGGGTTATCTAGTGGCAATTCCATCAATTCCTCAAGGGTTTTATACAAGCCAGGGGAACAGGCAAGTGCTTGTATCTTGGGATATTACCGCTGGGGCCACATCATATGATGTTCAGCGCTCCACAGACGGCGTAACCTACGCCTCTATTGCTGCGCCCGCTATTAACCAATACCTAGACACCTCAGTAACCGTAGGAACCCAATATTATTACAAGGTTGCCTCAGTTAACACAGATGGCACCTCCCCATATACAACCCCACAAAACCTAGTACCAACCCCAACCGGTGAGCAATCCCTAGGCGAGATGCGTACAGCAGCTCAACAGAGAGCGGATAGGGTTAATTCTCAGTTCGTAACCACCCCAGAGTGGAACTCATACATCAACCAAGCAATGTATGAGCTATATGACCTCTTAATCACCCAATACGAAGACTACTTCAAAGCTCCCTCCGCTAACTTCATTGTAAACGGATCTAGTTTCATATACCCACTCCCAGATGGTACCACAACCTTTATTAACTCTTCTGGCTCTAACTTCGCTGCTGCACCCCTATACAAGCTATTAGGCGTAGACCTAGCGGTAAACACCGCCTCAAACGGTTACGTAACCATCCCTAAGTTTAACTTCATTGACCGCAATACCTTCGTCTACCCCAATACAGCTTCAACCATCTATGGCGTATTTAACTTAAGATACCGCATGATGGGAAGCAATATCGAGTTTATCCCCACCCCATCCGGTAATCAGCAGATTCGTATCCAATACATACCTAGACTACCTAAGCTCCTGATGGACACAGACCTTACCACCACCGGTATCTCTGATTGGAACGAATATATCATCCTTAAAGCTGCTATCTTAGCGTTAACAAAGGAAGAATCAGATACTTCTCGTTTAGAAACTCAACTCCAATACCAAATTGACCGTATCACAGCTAGCTCTGCTAACCGAGATGCAGGTCAACCAGACACTATCTCTAACACAAGGGGCTCAGCTGGCAATGGATGGGGCAGAGGCGGCTCAGCAGGCGGCTGGGGCGGCGGGGGTATCTACTAATGGGCGCCCTTGCTAAGTTTCAGACAGCAGTAAAAGAACTCATGCTCCTACAGACAGACTGGACTTCAAAGCTAAATCCTCTATTAGCTAATCCATCTAATAATCGCTCAATCCTTAAGGATATCAACCTCTTAACTGGCTCTAACACAATTAACCACCTATTAGGACGTCCACTACAGGGCTGGAATACAATCAGACGCAATGGGCCAGCTACCATATACGACACACAAGCGACAAACCCTACCCCAAACCTAACCCTGGTGCTTGTAGCCTCAGCTCCTGTAACCGTCTCTCTTGAGGTATTTTAATGCCTAATACAATTAATTCAGCTAACATGCTCATGCCAATACCAGTAGTCGGTACGGACCCAGGTCCACAGTACGCTACTGATATTAACAGTTGCTTAACAGTCCTAGACGGTCACAACCACTCCCCAGGTTTCGGTGTACCAGTACCAACCTCTGGCCTAGACATTAACGCTGATCTACCTTTTAACAATGTTAACGCCACAGCAGTTAGATCCGTTAGATTTCAAGCTCAAGGCTCACCGCTCTCATTAGGAACTGATCTAGGTTGCCTATATGAGTCAGGCGTAGACCTTTACTATAACGACGGCTCAGGTAACCAGATCCAACTGACCTCCTTAGGCGCTATTGCCGGTACTCCAGGCTCTATTGCTAACCTCGTAGCGCCTGCGTCTGCAACCTATGTAAGCTTAAGCTCTACGTTTGTATGGCAATCGGCAGCTAATACACCAGCTAACACAGACCAAGCCTCTGTAATTCTTAGGAATTTAGTAGCCAACTCAAAAGCTTTAACGCTTAGCCCCCCTGCCGCTATGGCATCCGATTACTCTATAACGCTACCTACGCTCCCAGCGTCTAAGAAATTCGTATCTATGGATGCTGCAGGCGGTCAGACAGCAGATATTGCAGTAGATGGCAGCTCTATAGTCATCTCCAGCAACCTTATATCAGCTAACGCAGCAGGTATCGCAGACGGTGTTAGCACAGAAGCTGTCAGCGCCTCTACCATTGGCGTTAGACACACCATGTTCTCCCATGACTTCGAGATTAATGGGAATTACAGTAACCTAACAATCCCTACTAACCAAATCGATGGGTTAAGATTCTTTAACTTTAATGCTACTATCGTTAACGCATGGGCATGGATTAGATCAGCAGGCAGCTCAGGTACCACAGAAGTAGATATTAAGTACGCATCTGCCCCAGGCGGAGCCTTTGCTAGTATCTTCAGTACAAAGCCTGCATTCACGTCTACCGCAGCTGACGGCGCTTATGTAGACTCAGCAGGCGTTGTAACCCCTCCTACAGGCGCTACAGCAGGCGTATTGAGCACCACAAGCGTAGTAGCTGGCGGCGCGCTAAGACTAGATTTAACCAACTCTATGGTCGATCCCGACAGCGTTGGCGTAACAATCATTTATAAACAGAGGTAATATATGGCAACGATCGTAACAGGTATTAAAGTAAATGACGTAGTAGACGCTTTTAATAGCGCTGCAAGCGTAGGTACAAGTACTATCTACACAGCTCCGGCAAATGGCTACGCAATAGTACAAGTAACCCTGACCGTTCCCGCCACCACCGTCGGTGAGATCAGAGTTGATAACATAAACATCGCCCCACAACTAAGCGGCGCTGCTCAACAGTTTATTTATTCCGTATACTTAGGCCCAGGCGCTGTTTTAGGCGTAACAAAAGTCTCCGGTTCAGGCGGCGTAGATGGGTATGCTCGCGGCGTAGAATTCATTAATAGCTAATTAAGGCGGCCAATGGCTTTACAAAAAGCTTGTAGAAAATGTAACGGTTTAAAGGATATAGACCAATTCACTAAAAACGCTGCAATGAGCGACGGCAAATCTTTATATTGCAAAGATTGCGACTATTGGATGAGAAAAGATTTAAGAGATAAAAACCCAGAAGCTTATAGTAGTCGACACCTAAAGTCTCGGTATGGCATTACTTTAGAACAAAAAAAAGAGATGTTTAGAGAGCAAGAGGGTAAGTGTTTTACTTGTTCTAGTTTATTTACTTCTATATCAAAAGCTTACGTAGACCACAATCATAAATCTTTTAAAGTAAGACGCCTGTTATGCAGGGATTGTAATACCGCGCTGGGGCTCATAAAAGAAAACTTTGATGTGGCTTTAAACTTGGCTAAGTACATTCAAGAAGATCAGGGAGTTATCTAGTGGCGCTTAATAAAACTCCGGTTAATATCAATTTCTCACAAGGGATTGAAACGAAGTCAGATCCGTTTCAGGTTCCTATTGGGAAGTTCCAAACTTTAAAGAACTCAGTGTTCAATAAAGGCGGACTATTACAAAAACGTAATGGTTACGGCAGTTTACCGTCTGTTGGTACCGACTCTTCTAGCTTCTTAGCCACCTTCAATGGTAACCTAACAGCCATTGGCTCCTCGTTCAGTGCTTATTCAGCTAGCTCTCAGACATGGGTAGATAAGGGCGTATTCCACCCTGTTAGCTTAGACGTTCTCCCACTCATTAGGTCTAATACCAACCAATCGCAAGCTGACTCCGCTGTATCATCAACAGGGCTAGTCTGCACGGTATTCACAGATAATGAGTCAAACGGCGTATCAACCACCCCAGTGTACAAGTACGCTATAGCTGACTCTTTAACCGGGCAAAACATCAAAGCCCCTACAGAGATCACAGCTCCCACAGGCACCATAGAAGGCTCCCCTAGGGTCTTTATCCTACGAGATAAGTTCATTATCCTCATAACTAACAATATTGCAGGTTCTTACCACCTAAAGTACCTTGCAATACCTGTTTTAACGCCCACAATCACCCCTACAGCCGTCGATATCACGGGGGCCTATACCCCGGCATCAACCCTTGCATTTGACGGCGTTATATCGAACAATAGGCTGTATATAGCATGGAATGGAAACGATGGCGGCGGCGCTATTCGTATGACCTCCCTATCCTTCACACTAGCTCAAAGTAACACGGTGACCTTCCCTGGTTACGCCGCTACGCATATGAGTGTTACCTCAGACGAAACGACACCAACGCCTACCATATACGCCACCTTTTACGACTCAGCCACCAATGACGGTTATACGCTAGCTGTTAGCTCCTCACTTCTAACCGTCCTAGCTCCAACTCAATGGACCTCAGTAACAGTCCTCACTAACGTAACCTCTACCGCTACAAACGGATCTGTCAGAATCCTTAGTGAAGTAGATAACGATTACACCTACGACCCCACAATCCCTACGCACTACATAAACGTAGTTAATGTGACACAAGCAGGTAGCGTAGGCTCAACCACGGTGTACGCAAGGTCAGTGGGTCTTGCATCTAAAGCTTTTTTACTCAATGATTTCGCGTATGTAATGGTCGCTTACTTCTCAGATTTCCAACCCACTAACTTCTTATTAGACGAGTCGGGCGATGTGGTAGCAAAGCTAGCTTACGCCAATGCAGGTCCATACCTCACAACAGGTCTACCAAACGTAAGCTTAACAGACAATATTGCACAAATCCCTTATCTTATCAAAGACTTAGTTCAAGCGACTAATAAAGCACAAAACGCCTCCTCCACAGAGCCAGTCTATTCTCAGACCGGTATTAACCTAGTATCGTTTAACATAGGTGAGAGCAAGAAGGTAACAGCAGAGATAGGTTCAGACCTCCACCTAACCGGCGGCTTCCTATGGATGTACGACGGCTATTCGCCGGTGGAGCACGGGTTTCACTTGTGGCCAGACAGTGTAGATGTTACAACCGCTACAGGCTCAGGTAACATCACAGCGCAGCAATACTACTACCAAGCTACTTATGAGTGGTCAGACAACCAGGGCAATATCTTTAGGTCTGCCCCCTCGCTACCTGTAGCCATTACAACCACTACCGCTAACTCCACTAACACAATCAACGTACCAACCCTACGTCTCACATATAAGACCGCTAACCCAGTAAAAATCGTGTTATATCGCTGGTCTACAGCTCAGCAGACCTATTACCAGGTTACATCCATTCAGATCCCTATCATGAACGATACGACTGTGGATTATGTAACGATTACAGATACTTCAGCAGACTCCGCTATCCTAGGTAACAACATCATATACACCACGGGGGGTGTATTAGAGAACATTTCGCCATCTGGTATCGAAACCATGGCTTTATGGCAGTCAAGATTAGTATATCTAAACTCCGAAGATAGAAACTTACTAGGCATATCTAAACAGGTTATCCAAGCCACCCCAGTAGAAACCTCTGATCTACTTACTCTATACGTAGCTCCTACGATCGGCTCTCAGGGCTCCACAGGCCCTATTAAGACACTAGCCGCCCTAGACGAGAAGCTTATAGTATTTAAAGAGAACGCAATATATTACTTCAATGGGCAAGGTCCAGATAACACAGGGGCTAACAGCCAAATAGGTGACCCAGTATTCGTTACCGCTACAGTAGGCTGCTCTAACCAAGCTTCTATCGTATTCATGCCATCTGGCCTTATGTTCCAATCAGATAAAGGCATATGGCTCCTAGGCAGAGACCTATCCACTAACTACATTGGCTCTCCAGTAGAGGCATACACTCAAAACGCTACCGTTCTATCAGCGGTATCCATCCCCGGTACTAACCAAGTTCGGTTTACTATGGACAGCGGCATAACTTTGATGTATGATTACTTCTACAATCAATGGGGTACGTTTGTTAATGTACCTGCACAATCATCAACCTTGTACGAAAGTCTACATACCTACCTAAACTCATCTGGCGAAGTCTTCCAAGAGACCGTAAACCAGTATAAAGATGGGTCAAACCCAGTAGTTATGTCCTTTACGACTGGTTGGATCAACCCAATGGGTTTACAAGGGTTCCAAAGAGCTTACGAAATGTATCTATTAGGCACATATATCAGCCCTCACAAGCTAGAGATCCAAATTGCCTATGATTACAATGGCTCTCCTAGCCAGTCCACAGTGATTACACCGGATAACTTTACGCCAGCATATGGTGGAGAGCAGTTATGGGGAAGCTCTGGACCATGGGGTGGACCTGGTAACCTAGAACAATGGCGCATATTCTTCCAAAGACAGAAATGTGAATCATTTCAAATAACTATCAATGAAATCTATGATCCATCCTATGGTCAGACAGCTGGAGCAGGGCTCACCCTCTCCGGTATGAACCTAACTGTAGGCGTCAAAGATGGCAAGCCAAGGCTCAGAGCTTCAAGACAGTCCGGCTAACCCAAAAGGTATGCATGAAACTACAACGGTTTAATATACACGCTGAGTTGACCTACGTGAACGAGTGGTTAACTAAGCACAATATGCCGCAAGTAACCAGACACGACGTACCAGAGATGGGGTATATAGCTTGGGATAAGGGCGATCCCGTAGCAGCGGTATTCTTGCGTAGGTGTGAGGGTGGTTTAGGTATCATTGACTCCCTTATCAGTAACCCTGCATGTCAACCACAGCTTAGGAACCTTGCCTTAGACTCCCTAGTCGACCATATCCTAGAACAAGCTAAAAAGAGCAAGATTAAGTTCGTTATAGCATATACAAGGGACGAATCAGTATTATTGAGAGCAAGCAGACACGGGTTTGAGCAGTCACCATACCAGGTCTTAGCAAAAAATCTAATGAAATCGGAGTCTTAAATGTCGTTTGTCGGTAGTATGTTCGGTCAAAATGGTACCGGGCTTAACTTTAAAGCTAAAGAAGCTGACCTTTTAAACCCCTCCACTGTGGCTCAAGCCGACACCACGTTTGGGCAGTCTCAAGACGCCCTAAAGCAGCAGCAAGCTCTCGTAGCTGCTCTCCAAGCCCAAAACGGTATCCAAAACCAATCTGACGTTTATAACCAATTACAAGGCGTTGCAGCAGGTACAGGACCTAACCCAGCTCAAGCCATGCTTGCCAATACAACAGGCGCAAATGTAGCTAACCAAGCAGCCCTCATGGCTGGTCAAAGAGGCTCCTCAGCTAACGCTGGGTTAGTAGCACGCCAAGCTGCTCAACAAGGCGGTAACCTACAACAGCAAGCAGCAGGTCAAGCCGCTGCTCTACAAGCTCAACAATCCCTTAATGCTATGAATAGCTTAGGCGGTATTGCAGGTCAACAAGTTGGCCAACAACAACAAGCTGTTACAGGTTTAAACCAATTTGCTCAACAAGGTAACCAAAACGTATTAAACAGCATTGCAGCTCAAAATCAAGCAGCAGTAGCTAACGCAGCTCAGGCTAATAACGCTAACGGCGTTATCGCTAACACAGCCGCTCAAGGTCAGTTCGGTATGCTAGGCGGCCTAATGAACGCTGGAGGCGCTGCAGCAGGCGCTGGTGGCGCTCCAAAAGCCGCTCCAGCCGCTAAAGGCGGAGAAGTACAGAAGTTTGCACAAGGCACACCTGGTGGAACCGTACAGCCCCCACAGATCCAACCAATCGGCGTCGTTAACCCCCCAGTACAGCAGCAACCAGTACTCGCTAAACCAGGTCCACAATCGGCAGCAGGTAGATTCCTCACTGGCATGGCTCAGCCTATGCAAATGACTAGCGCCTCTCAGGCAGGTCAGCAGATGGGCCAAGGCATTGGACAGGGTGTAGCATCCCTATTCGGTAGCAAGACGGCAGCTCCAAGACCCGCCGCCCCTACCTCATATGCAGCTATTGTGCATGGCGATGACAACCAGATGGTAGAGCCAGACAGCAACGAAGCCTTCGTACAAGGCGGCGGCACTATGCAACAGGTTCAAGCTCCTGTAAATCAAAACGTAGGCCAACCAGTTAATTCCACTAATACTCCAGACATGGGGTATGCAGATAAAGACGTTTTCGCTGCTGGCCTTAACTCCCACTATAAGTCAGGCGGCGTTGTACCAGCTAAAGTATCCCCAGGCGAAGTATACCTCCCACCCAACAAGGTTAAAGAAGTCGCTAAAGAAGGCAATAAGCCAGGAGACGCACTTAAAAAAGGCGAAAAGATCCCCGGTAAAGCTAAAGTCAAAGGCGACTCATACGACAATGACACAGTATCCAAGGACCTAGAAGCCGGCGGTATCGTACTCCCTAGAAGCGTTACAGAGTCTGAAGACGCACCGGCAGCAGCCGCTAAGTTCGTAGCCGCTATCCTAGCTAAGCAAGGTCTTAAAAAGAGGATTAAGTAATGTCTACTAAATTCTGTACAAAATGTAAACAGCTTTTAAGTGCTGCTTCATTTTTTAAAAGGGCGGACGGCCCAGGACTTAGAGCGCATTGCAAAAAATGTGGTATACGCACCGCTAAACAAAAAAGACATGAAAAAAAACCTCCAAAAAGTAAGCTTAGCAAAGAACAGATTAAAATAAACAGACTGCTAGCCTGTAAAAAATTTAGAGAAACCGATCGCGGCAGAGCTAAACAGGCGGCTAATGAAGCAAGAAGAAGAGCAGTTAAGCTCTCTGCTACTCCATCATGGTTAACACAAGATCAACTAAACAATATAGAACTATTCTACGCCTTGGCTAAGTACTTAACAGTTACTTACGGACAAAAAATAGAAGTAGACCACATCATACCATTAAGAGGTAGAGAAGTGCGGGGATTACACGTACCTTGGAACCTTCAACTTATGGTAAAGTCTGTGAATCAAAGGAAAGGAAATCGTCTTGAGCCTATTTCTTAAAGGATGGAAAAAAGCTTCCTCCGACAAGCATACTACTACATTGAGACATGCAAACGGTCACGAAATGACCGTAATGCACTCGGCTTTAAGTCCTAAACATAGGGCTAGTTTAGCTGCTCTTGATATCGTTGCTCATCACGAAGATGCTAAGCAGTCTAAAGGCGACGAGTACGCAAAGGGTGGTAAAGTAGAGCCTTCTCCTTCCCCTAAGCCTAAAAAATCCGTCAGACAAGGTGTTGAAGACTTTGAAAAGGGAATGAATTCATCAGGTTGGCAGCCAGAGCAGTGGATTAAGAACGCTAAAGAAGCCCTTGGTATGGCCCAAGGCGGTAAAGTGCGCACTGAAGACGCAGAGACCCCACAAGATAGAGTTGTAGACCCTAATATGCAATGGGAGCCTCTACCTGAATCTGAAGAGATTGAACAAGACGCTACTCCTAAGCCTAAGAATATGTATAGCGGCGGAGATGTATTTGAAGACAACAGCATTACTGGTCGTTTAACACAGTATGGCGATGAGGTCAGCAGAAACATTAGAGCCCAAGCTAATATGGACCCTAATACCGGTGAGGCGCTCCCCCCTCCAGTGGAGCCGGGCGAGATGTCCCAGCAACAAAAAGCTGAGATGGCTGCTCTTCCTAGCCTTGATGATCCTCAGACTGTAGCTAACATCGCTGCAGGTCAGATGACGGAGCCTCAAGCTCAACCGCCTGCCGATCAAGCGATGACCGCCCAGGCCAGCGTTCCACAAGACGCAAGTCAACAACAAGCCCAAGCCTCTGCCCTTCCACCAGGGGTTGAGATGCAAAAAGCCGGCATCCAAAAACAAGCTAATGCAGAGAGCGCACAGGCAAGAGCCGAAGCCGACATCCTTCAGAAGCAGCTAGACGTACAGCAAGAGGCAGAGCGAGCTTACCATAAGCGTTTCAGTGAATTAGACATGGAACGTCAACAATTTCAACAAGATATCGCAGATCAACACATTGATCCGAATAGGTATCTCAGCTCTCAGAATACAGGGCAGCGCATAGCTTCTACCATTGGCCTCCTATTAAGCGGTATCGGTAGCGGTATGGCTCACCAAGAGAACGCAGCTCTTAAGTTCATGAATGACCAAATTGATAGAGATATCAAGGCTCAAGCTCTTGAACTAGGTAAGAAAGAGAATCTACTCTCTGCTAACATGAAGCAATTCGGTAACTTAGATCAAGCTATGACCATGACAAGGCTCATGCAAAATGACATCGTAGTTAACCAGCTCAAGCGTGCTGCTGCTCAATCTAATGACCCAGCAGCTCAAGCTCGCGCTATGCAAGCTATTGGCGTTCTAACAGAGAACAGCCGTAAAGAACAAGCTGCAATGACCATGAAGCTGACGATTAACGATGCGGTTAATCAAGCGCGTAAAGACCCTTCTAAAGCTCAAGACATCATTAACGTCATTCAAAACGTAGATCCTAAGAGAGCGGAGCAGCTACAAAAGACCCTAATCCCTGGTGTAGGCTTTGCCGCCAGTGAAAAAGACGCTACTGACGTTAAAGAGTCAAAAGCTGGCCTTGATAACGCTACACAAGGGATTAAACGACTACTCGAGATCAACAAGGTTACCGGTAAATCCCTTAGTCCTTCGCTTAGAGCTGAAGCTAAGACCTTACAACAGACCCTAGTTGGTCTTTTACGCTTGCCTATCACAGGCCCCGGTGCTATGAATGAAGGAGAGCGTAAGATGTTAGAAGGTATTATCGCTAACCCGACTAATCTCTTTGCTCTAGACAGCAGTAATAAGGTTCGTTTACAGACTCTTCAGAAAAAACTTGAAAGCGGATACAATAACTTGTTGAAATCTAAAGGTTTAATTCCTGCTGACCCTACAGCTAATATGACACCGGATCAAAAGAGACTAGTTCAGTGGGCAAAAGCTAACCCAAATGACCATAAAGCACAGATCTACTTAAGAAAGCTTGGCATTCAATAATGTCTGATAATAAACCTATCGTTTATCCTGAAGGGTTAGACGAGGCTATCGCTGCATTAGACGGCGTAAAGCCACAGGTAGCTGCGCCCTCAGCGCCAGCCAGTGACCCTACTTCACTGGCGGGCGCCCCGCCACCTCCAGGTTTAGACGAAGCTATAGGCGAGGAGCTTAAAGAAGAAAAGTATGGTACGGCTGGCCAGATGCTTAAGACAGCAGCCGAAGGCGCCGCATCCGCCGCTACATTCGGTTTATCCACCGGTATTGAGAAAAGCTTTGCTGAGAAGGAAGATATAAGAGAGCGTAGGGAGGCTAACCCTATATCTCATATGGTTGGTCAAGCTGCTGGCCTTATAGGTTCAGCGTTCTTGTTGCCAGAGGTAGGTGCAGCCGCAGGTCTTGCAAAAGCCGGCGCTATGGGCGCTAAAGCCGTTGGTTTAGGTGCCGCTACCACCACAATGCAAAAGATCGGCTCTGCCGCTGTTAAGGGCGCTATAGAGAACGCTCTAGTACAAGCCGGCGACGAAAACTCTAAGATGCTTGCCGCCGAAGATGGTAAGTTTTCAGAGACCGCTTTAGTTAACATAGGTTTAGCAGGCCTTATCGGAGGCGGTATTGGTGGCGCTATTGGCACCGTGCACCCTCTCTGGGAAGCTGCTGAGGGCTCTAAGGTAGGTCGAGTACTCAAAGCTATTACAGACAAAGCAGGCGGCGTTGAGAGCGCAGTGCCAGAGGCTCCTATAGCCGGTAAGATGACCCCTAAGCAGGCAGTCGACCACCTTATTGAAACATCTGGCATGGAAATTGACCCAGTGGTTAAGATGGGGTTGTCTGGAGACCCAGAGATACAGTCATGGGTGTCTGGCCTTAACCAAACTGATACCACAGCTTCTGGTAAAGCAGTCCAAGCTAGCATTAAAAAGTTTAGAGAAGACGCTGGAGCTGGCATGGCTCGCGCCTTAGGTAAAGAGATAGACCAGATCCCAATTAAAGGCGAGATAGACAAGTATACCACCGGTAAAGAGCTTGCGGAGTCGTTAGCCCAAGAGTATCACGCCCAAGTAGACCCCTTAGCTAAAGCTTATGAGGCTAAGAAGGCTAGATTTGGTAAAGAACAGCTTACGCCTGACACAGTCATTGAGAACGCACCTGACTACTCTAACCCATATGCCCCTAGCAGCGGTGTATCCATTAGAGAGCCCGGTACAGTATCCCAGATCATGGAGAAGATCACTCAAAAGATGCACGAAGAGAGCTGGGATAAGATTCTAGACTCTGATATATCAAAAGAAGTACACAAGGTATTAAAAGCGTTACCTGAACAAAAAACTCTTAATGATCTTAGTAGCTTAGCTGAGGCCGTTGGTCAACAGATGCAAAAAGATCGCCTAACTAATGGCCCTCTATTCAGGGCCGGCGGAATTATTAAGGGAATATTAAGAGACGCCGAAGCTGATGTTATTGCCCAAAGACTCGGTAAAGAGGCTCCAGAGGCCCTTGCTGAGTTTGCAGCGTTAAGAAAAGCATACGGTAAGCAGGCAGCTCTTAAAGAAGCTCTAGACTCAAGACTACACGCTAAGGGCTCTACAGCAGGATATGCTAAGTCTCTACGTGAGATGGGACATACAGACGGCGAGAAGGTACTAAGGAACCTATCCGGCATTAACGACGCTGAGTTGATTGATATCCTCAAGACTAACTTCCCAAAGACTGCAGATCTAGTTAAAAACCACCACATCAAGTCTATCCTAGCCTCCGCTAAAGACGGGGAGATGATTAGAGGTGAGCGCCTAGTTAGAGCGTTAACCGACGGTAAGCTTAGCCCACAGCTCAGAGAGTTTATTACTACTCCAGAAGCGATGACTAGAATTAACGCTATCTCTCAAATGTTAGAGAAGCTTAACAACATGCCGCATAACTTCTCTAATATGGCTAGAACCTTAGATAAGCTATTCCAATACATCCCAGGCTCAGCTATCAGCATGGTGTCGTTACTACAGGGTAATAACCCCATAATGTCAACTATTGCTGGCTCTCTGATTAAACCCCTCGGTAAAGACCTCCCAGACGCGATTAAACTCGGTCTATTGAAGTTTATGGGCTCTGACAAGCCTATCTCCGCAGGCGCCTTTAAAGCGACTGTAGACACCATACAGAGCGTTATAAAGGGTGAGGCAGCTCTCAATAAAGCAGTTAAAAGTGTATTCGCCACCTCTGGCTCTCTAGTGTCTGAGAACCCAATCCCTATGCCAAAGGCTAAGGACTTACAGAAGCTAGATAAGCAGCTAAAGAAGTTCCAAACTAACCCAGATGAGCTGTTTAAGGTTGCTAGCGACAATAAGGCTTCAACCTACCTCCCTAACCAAGCCGCTAACATTGGGTTAATAGCCGGTAGAGCAGTACAATACCTCAATAGCCTAAGACCTAATACGACACCAGCTAATCCATTGGACTCAGAGCCCGTGCCCTCTCCAGTAGAAAAAGCCTCTTATAACAATGCTTTAGCTATTGCTGCTAAGCCTCTTCTCATTGTAGACAAGATTAAGTCCGGTACCCTCACTGCTGACGATATGAAACACTTCGCCGCTCTATACCCAGGTCTCCATAACAAGATCGCAGATAAGCTAGTAGCAGAGATTGCTGACATCAAAGGTAAAGGGAAGCTTATCCCATATAAAGCTCGTATGAGCCTATCCTTGTTCATGGCACAGCCTTTAGACTCCACCATGACCCCTAATTCTATCCTTTCAGCCCAGCCAAAACCTACACAACAACCACAACAAGCTCAAGGCAACGGTGATAAAGTGACACAAAAGGGCGGTCAGGCCCTCTCTAAGCTCTCAAAGAGCTACCAGACCCCAGGACAGTCAGCAGAGCAAGACAGAAGCGATAGACAGGGCTAACTCAGGGACATTAGTACGTAAGTGCTAGGGCTATCCGCCCCTAACCCATGAGGAGCACCCCGTCTTGAGTCGTAAAAATTTCTTACATTTCCCAATAATTACCAATGGTAACATGGCTTTATCGTCAATTACCTCTTCTGTTACTAACATCCAAAGGCTAGATAACATTGGTATTCAGTTTAACTGGTCTGGCGCCCCTGTAGGCGACTTTGCTGTACAGATCTCTGCTGACTATGCCCAAGACACGGAGGGTAACGTCACCAACGCTGGTAACTGGACCCCAATCACCCTCTCTCCTTCCCCAGCAACCTCTTCTGGTTCTCCAATCTATATCGACATGTTTCAACTCTCAGCTCCATGGCTAAGAGTCGTTTATACTAGGACCTCTGGTTCAGGTACACTACAGGCTACTATCGTCGGAAAGATGATCTAATATGAGCCAGTACATCTCTTACGGCAGAGGTAGCGGCTCAGGTAGTGGTATAACAACATATGCCACCTTTGCCTCCCTACCAGCACTAGCTGCTGACGGCGCTGCAGCGATTACCTTAGACACAGATACCCTATACATTTTTAACTTAGGTTCTTTAACCTGGATGCCAGTAGCCTCCCCAGGCTCGGTATTGTCTATTGGATCCCCAGCTAATGGTTTAGCCATAGCTTTAAACGCACTCACAATAGATCTCTCGAGCTCCACAACGGTAGGCGCATTGTCGGCCGCTGATTGGACTACGTTTAACAATAAGCAGTCCGCCCTAACCTTTGGGTCTATCTCTACAACCACATCCGGCGTAACAGTAGGCTCTGGGTCTAACTCTACAGTAGGTCCTAACGTAACGGTCAATATTGACACGGCTAGCTCAACCACAATAGGATTACTATCCGCCGCTGACTGGAATACCTTCAACGGTAAGCAAGCAGCTCTCGGCTTCACTCCTGAGAACTCAGCTAATAAGGGTGTAGCAAACGGATACGCAAGCTTAGATGTAGGCGGTAAAGTACCTGCATCCCAGCTCCCAAGCTCTGTAATGTCCTACCAAGGTACATGGAACGCCTCTACCAATACGCCTACGTTAGCGGACGGGGTTGGCGATGCAGGTGACGTATATATCGTATCTGTAGCTGGCACTCAAAACCTAGGCTCTGGCGCTATTACCTTCGCTGTCAGTGACTGGGTCATCTATGACGGCAGTATCTGGCAGAAATCGTCTAACACAAGTGCTGTTAACTCTGTAAACGGGTTCGTCGGTACTGTGGTGTTGACACAAGGTAACCTGACTGAGACCACATCTTCTATCCTCACCATTACAGGTGGTACAAACGCTATCTGGGGCAGCGGTACGTCTATCGCTGTACAGCAAGCTGGAGCAGCTACTAGCGGTTACCTCTCAACCACTGATTGGAATACGTTTAATAACAAAGCTTCAAGCTTTACTCCTGGTTCTATCTCTACCACAACCACGGGTGTCACCGTTGGCTCAGGCAGCAACTCTACAGTAGGTCCTAACGTAACGGTTAACATAGACACAGCTAGCTCTACTTTGACTGGTCTCCTGTCTTCAACTGACTGGAATACGTTCAATACAACCTCCGGCGCTGCTGTAACCTCCCTAACCGGTGACGTAACAGGTACGGGCCCTGGAGCAACAGCTACCACCATAGCTAACTCAGCGGTATCTAACGCTAAAATGGCCAATATGGCCAATAACACCGTTAAAGCTAATAAGTCAGGCAGTGCAGCAGCTCCCTCTGACGTAGCTCTATCTTCTATCACAGAGTCGACCTCCGCTATCCTCACCATCACAGGCACTAATACGGTTATTGGTGCTACAACCATTGAGGTTCAGCAGTCATCTAACGTACAAGATGGTTACCTCAGTGCGTTAGACTGGAATACGTTCAATAATAAACAAGATTCGTTGACTCCCGGTTCTATTTCCACCACTACAACCGGCGTAACTATTGGATCTGGTTCAGCTTCTACCATTGGACCTAACGTAACGGTTAACATTGCAACAGCTAGTACCTCTCTGACAGGTCTCTTAACCTCTACAGATTGGAATACATTCAACAATAAGCAGCCTGCAGGCTCTTATATAACAGCTTTGACAGGCGATGTAACAGCTTCTGGACCCGGTTCAGCGGCCGCTACTATTGCAGCTAACGCTGTTACTAACTCTAAGTTCAGACAGTCAGCGGCTCAATCGGTTGTAGGTAACGCTACAAACGCTACAGCAGACGTAGCAGACATCTCAGCTAGTGCTGCTAACCAGATTTTAAGGGCTAACGGAGCTGGTACAGCGATAGGTTTTGGCTCTATCGACCTTGCTCAATCAGGAGCTGTCGGTAGTTCCCTATTAGGCGTCGTAAACGGCGGTACAGGCGCTTCTAGCCTTACTCTTAATGGGGTAGTACTAGGGAATGCTGCAAGCGCTGTAAACGTCACTGCGGCGGGCGGAGCGGGTCAAGTATTAGCCGTCCCATCAGGCGGCGGAGCCCCAGCATTCCAAGCTTTAAACGTAGTTACAGCGTCTCGTGGCACCCCCACTAACATCAGTGCCGGTACAGCTATCACTACGGTAGCCTCTGTGGCTATTCAGACCCAATTTATACAAGGTAGTGGCGGTCCAGTGACCATGACAGCCAACCCTTCTATAGCGGCTGCGGCGGTTATAGGACAAATTTACCATATTGTAGGGCGTTCGGATTCGAATACCGTTACAATCCCTAACGGATTAGGCGCTTCCCTCAATGGAGACGCTACTTTAGGTGAAGATAGCATGTTAAGTGTCATGTATGATGGCACTAACTGGGTAGAAATTTCGCGTAACTTCTAATAGTTAAGTATAGTTTAGGAGATATCAGTGGCTAATAATTCAAATAGGGTACTTCTGGCAAACTACTTGCTTGCTCAGCAAGCTTCTACCCTAGGTAAGAACTACGTTCTAAACCAAATGGCTTTACAAAACACAGCTAATGTGTCAGCCTCTGGTACAGCTACTGTAGCTCGTAATACAACAACCCCCCTAACCGCCATCTCAGACTTCGCTATTACCCTCCCTAATAACGCTACAGACGGTGTTACCTGGACTCTAGGCACCCTAGACAACGCGGTTAAGAATCAAAACTGTGAGCTTAGACTCGATTATATAGCCTCTTCTATTGGCTCAAACGTATTGGTACAAGTATTACAGGGCTCTAATGTCGTTGCACAAAGCAGTGCTTTAGCATTGGCTTCGGCATCCACAACTGTTTCAGTTAACGCACCATGCGGAGATCTATCCGCAGCTACAACCGTTAGAATTCAGAATGATACCGGTAACTCTGGTACCAGTGCTATTAACGTCGCTAACGTAACGTATGGTAAGGCTACTAACCTATCCTCATCTCAGATTGTAACCCCATGGGTGGCGTATACGCCTACCTTTGGCGGTCAGTTTGGAACCGTAACTAACATTAAGTTTCAATGGAGACGAGTTGGCGATAGCCTAGATGTATCCGGTACTGCTACTGTTGGTACTAGAAACACTTCTCTTTTTGCTACTATCAGTTTCCCTAATAGTTACACTATAGATACAAATAAGGTGACAATTGGTAACACTACCTCTGGAGAAGGTCAGATGGTCGGCCAGTTCGCACAGCCTGGCGCCAATGACTTTGGACCAGTAGTAACCGCAACAGCAACAGATGCAAGCGTTGTTTATCTTTCAGGCTCTACGACCAGTGCCACAATGCTCACCCCAAATACTAACTCCGGTCTGGTCTCTAATACCATTATTAGCATTAGGTTTACAGTCCCCATTACCCAATTCTCTCAAGTACAGACATATAACCCAGAATTACAAGCACTTAGCTGGAGCGGATACACTAACAGCATTAGCGGAGGATGCTCAACTACGTCAACTACGTTTGCTGATCCATCTGGTTGCACAGGCATCGCTTTAACAGAGTTAACTAACCGTAATTTCGGGACAGTAACAACGGCAGGCAGTTCGTTACCCGGTATTACGTTCACCCCCGCGAAGAGCGGCCGCTTCTTTGTGTGCAGTACACCGGCTGTGTCTAATAGTTCGGCTGGCGCGGATATGTCTGCAAGACTCACCGATGGGACTACTGTGTTCTATCAGGGTAGTGCGATGTCTTTGAGTACAGCTAATAATGCGTCTAACGTCGCGATGTGTGGTATTTATAACGCCACATCTACTAGCCCTGTAACCATTAAAATTCAAATGGCTACTAGCACTGGTACCCTTAAAATAGCTACAGGAATTCAGGGCGGCGGCACTGTGTCAAATATTAACTGGAGCATCGTAGCTCTCGATCAACAGATCCCTGCCCCTGTGCTAGTAGGCTCAGTCACCAGTAACTCAACTGGGGGAGAGAGGATTGAAAGAGCAGAGTTGAATTGCGACGCAGCTTCCTCCATCACATCTCAGTCAGGTACTTGGTTATCCGCGATAGGAAATAGGTCTACTGCGGCATGTACGATTACAATTGCCTCAGGAATATTTAGTGCAACCCCGTCTTGTGTATTCACCGTTAAAGCGACCGCAGTTCAAGCAACAGCTGTCAATATGACTAGTGCAACCGCCGGCACGGTTTATGGCGCTAGTGCTGACTATGATGGCTACCTTATCTGTATGGGGCCAAGATAATGAAAGAACTACTAAAAGTAACACTTTCAGAGATTAATGCTAAGGACTTTGGTATCCTATTGTTCTATTCGTCTAACTGCAAGTACTGCGAGCAGATTAAGCCTACGTTTGAAGCTTATGCTGAGCAATACCCGCAACTTCAGTTCGCTAAGATTGAAGCAAGCGAAGGATTAGACTACTACATGCAGTACGCTGAAGAGAACGAAGATAAGACTAAGAAAGTCGCCCTTCCATCTTTCTACGTACACCATAAAGCAGCGGTAAGTCCTGAGAACCCTTATGGTTTTGTGGGCGGCTTTGACGGAGCATCTGAAGAAGAGTTAAAAGCAGTATGCGAGAATATAGCGGTGCTATCATGAAGTCGTTTGATAAGGTAAAAGCAGCTATTGAGTCAGCTAAAACCGTAGCTAAGAACGCTATGGAAGGTAAGGACTTAACAGTGTCTGAACAATCTTTTAACTCCCGCATGGAATGCTGCGGTAAATGCGATAAGCATGTGAAATCATTGAACCAATGTGGAGAATGTGGTTGTTTTTTAGCGGTAAAAGCTAAGCTAGCGGGCATGAAGTGTCCTCTAGGGAAGTGGGCAGAATAATATGGCTATATTAACAGGATTACCATTACTCGCACTACCTGGTATTCAATCCGGTAACATTACTTTAAGCTCCTCTGACCTAATCACAGATATGAGCATTACGGATCCATACTGGTCTGTAGCTAGTAACTGGTCTAGCGTTCAGTTTAGCTACCTAGATGCTACCGGTAGCCAAGTAACAAAGCTCTTTATCCCTACTACAACCAACCAAGGCGTTATCCTTGTCTCTGCATATGCTAGACAGAATGACTGGGAAGTCCAGTCCATCCTAATCAGAGACCACGATGGCGGCACATACCTCATCCCAAGAGCTTCTTTTCCAGTAGCTACAGAGTTTGACGTAGAAGTTGGCACGGGTCTTGTAACCCCACAACTGCACTTTGACCCATCTAAAGCTAATGCTGGCTCCCCCTATACATCAGGTACGGATGCTCAGGGAGCTTCCTATACCGAGCAAATGACCGGCAACACGGGTACTGTGGCTTACTGCCCTGCTACTCCTACAGGCCAATGGCGTGGAACTGGCATCCCAGCGGATCCATATAGGCTCATATTCTCCAATGACGGTGTAACTCCTGGCCTAAGTTATGGTAAGCTAACGCTAAATGCAGAGATCTCGGCTCCCGCTACAGATCAAGCTATTCAATTCTGGTCTCAAATGGATACAACAAACTTCTCCCATTGGATGACGCCAGCGGCATTTCCAGACACCCGGTACACGTACTTCTTGCCACCGTTTGAAACAAGAGTCGGTAACTCAGATGTAAACTACGTTACTTTAACGACAGTTCCAACTGGAGCTGTATGGCGTTTATACACCGTTACAAAGAACTCTTCTGGTGTAGTGAATATCTACATAGACGGCGTACTCCTTGCTACAGCTACTAACATATCCAAGATCTCTCCAACCCCAGTGAAGTATGTATTCGGAGCTAATGACACATGCGGCATTGGTAACGCAGGACCTTGCGGACCTATTGGCGATATTTGGATCTTTGACCAGGCATTAACGGCAGCAGATGCATTAGATTACTATAATGCAACCAAGGCGACTTACGGATTATAAAGGAAAATAAACTATGGCATATAACCTATTGATACCATTTCAATTAATTACAAACGGAGACATGGGGGCCTCAATTACCTCTGAGATAGCTGAGATTAAGCTACAGGATAATGTGGGCATTCAACTCAATTGGACAGGCGCTCCAGTTGGTACGTTTAGCGTTCAGATCTCTATTGACCATGCACAAGATGCACAAGGTAACGTCACTGTACCTGGTAATTGGATTAGCCTCCCATTATCGCCATCTATCACCGCTGCTGGTACCCCTGATGTCGCATATATCGATCTTAATCAACAGTCAGCTTCTTATGTACGAGTTGTATATACAAGAACATCTGGGACTGGCACACTGAACGGGTTTATAACAGCTAAAGGCGTGTAATTATGTCACAATATACCAAATATCCTGTATCTGGCGGAGGCGGCGGCGGTGGTGGCACAGTCACTAGCGTAGGCATAACTGCGCCCGTATCCATTCTCAATGTAACTAACTCCCCTATAACGGGATCTGGTAACATAATCCTTAGTTTAGTAGATCAACCTGCTAATACTATATTTTCTGGCCCTACAACAGGCGCAGACGCCCCTCCAGGGTTTAGGGCTCTTGTGCCTGCAGACCTACCTACAGGCTCTTTTAACACAATCGCAGTGTATAACTCAACCGGGGTGCTTGGCTCCAGCACTACCCTGTCAATTGACACCACCACAGCCGGTATATCTCAGAATATTACTGAGCAACCCAATAATGCTACTGGGTTTTTCCAAATTAACGCCGTTAATATTGGTTTTCAACCTCAACAAAACTCCCCTGATGACTTTTACAACGTACACCAGATCAACCTTCAATTGGACACTGCTAGCTCTGGCTTCTCGCAGGGTACTAATGGGCAGGCGATCACCCTGCATTCCGATAACATTACCCACAACGGTACAGGGGACGTGGGCGCTCTTAATGGCCTCCAAACTAACTTCTCCCTAGGTAATGGCACAGATCCCATTACCGTTAATGGCATGGGTTATGCCTTTGGTTTCGGTAACGTAGCGGCTAACGTAACCATAGACGGAGCGGTGCAAGGATATGGCTTCCAACCAAATTTTAACGCGGCCTCTACCCTAACCACCAATGCGTACTTTAATTCGTTTTATGATTATACCAATATCGCTACG
>Ga0209277_10000326_pt1 | contig 24245 bp, 21 predicted proteins | sample JI81AbrownDNA_FD_187503 | JGI IMG/M metagenome (GOLD analysis project Ga0209277, IMG submission 187503) | Wastewater effluent complex algal communities from Wisconsin, to seasonally profile nutrient transformation and Carbon sequestration -... | ecosystem: Engineered > WWTP > Effluent > Algae... | reverse complement strand
AGTTGCAGTATAATCGTTATCAAAGGTAATTGAATCCGCCTTTGCCAATTGCAAAATTGACTTTAATTCTCGTTCGATCATTGTCTGAAGATCTTTATCTGTAATTTTTAAAATGATTTGGCATTTTTTTTCAGGTTTTACACCCAATTCCGCTCTAAGATTTCTGACCTTTGTGACAATTTCTTGCACCACGATCATGCGTTTCACTGATGGATGAGCTGATGAAACTCCATACATTTTCGGGAAGTCCGTAAGTGAGATAAAATCCTGCGAAAGTAAGGAGTGAATTTCCTCTGTCAAAAAAGGCATAAAAGGATGCAATAATCCCAGTGCTTTCACCAATATACTAACTAGAACTTGGCGAGCTTTCTCTTGAGATTCCGGTGTGACGTTTCCGTAAATCCTAGCTTTCGATAATTCCAAATACCAATCGCAAAAGGATCCCCAAATAAATTCATAGATTAGGTTTGCCATTTCAAAAAAATGATAATCTGAAAAAGCTTTCTCATAATTTATTAAAGTCTTATCGAATTCGTGTAAGATCCATAAATCGGCTTCTTCCAATGACTCAATTTTCAAATCCTGTATCTGAAAGTTCTCTGGCAAATTCATAAAAATAAATCTGCTAGAATTCCATATTTTATTACAAAACGATCGATATCCGTCTAATCTAGATTCGTCGAAAAGGATATCTTTTCCTTCAGGAAGAACTGCTGCTAAAAAGAATCGAAAAGAATCAGTTCCATATTTTGTCATCATGTCCAATGGATCGATAACATTGCCTAGAGATTTACTGAATTTTTTACCATCTTTATCACGCACTAATCCATGGATCAACACCTTGCGAAAAGGTACGTCACCCATGAATTTCAAACCCGACATCATCATTCTTGCAACCCAAAAGAATATAATATCGAAACCGGTCACAAGAACAGACGTCGGATAATACTTGCTCAATGCTTCAGATTGCTCTGGCCAACCGAATACAGAAAATGGCCATAATCCAGAGGAGAACCAAGTATCCAAAACATCTTCATCTTGATTGATCTCAGATTCGCTTAAATTTTTTCCATTATTCTTAAAGAGTTGAAGCGCTTCTTCTTTTGATTCTGCGACCACAAAACTTCCATCAGGTGCATAATATGCTGGTATTCGATGACCCCACCAAAGCTGTCTAGATATGCACCAATCTTTGATGTTTTCCATCCATTCGAAATAGGTTTTTTCCCACATCTTTGGCTGAAACTGTACTTTACCAGATCGAACTGCATCGATCGCTGGTTTGGCGAGCGGAGCAATTTTAACAAACCATTGCGTAGAAAGTAATGGTTCTATTACGGCACCACCTCGTTGGTTATGTCCGATGCTATGAATATGAGTTTCTATTTTTTCGATATACCCCAGAGTTTCTAGTTCTTCAACTACGCGTTTACGAACTTCAAAACGATCTTGGCCTGAATACTTGCCAGCATGAGAATTCAATGTCCCGTCTAAATTCATTACATTGACAGGGGTAAGACCCAATCTCTGCCCAGCTTCAAAGTCATTTAAATCATGAGCAGGTGTAATTTTAACGAGACCGGAACCAAATTCTTTATCTACGAAAGAATCATAAAGAACAGGAATTTCTTTATCAACTATCGGAAGGATTACCATTTGGCCTTTCAAATCGCTATAACGTTTATCGTCTGGATGCGCACAAACAGCTACGTCACCAAACATTGTTTCTGGTCTTGTAGTGGCCACGATGATATAATCTGAATGGGTTAGATCTTTGATACTTTTTCCGGCCTTAATTGCACTGGCTTTCGGATATCGAACATGGTAAAGCTTACCTTGTTTTTCTTTGTATTCTACTTCAATATCTGAAATAGCTGTTTTGGTCACAGGACACCAATTGATGATCCGTTCACCTCTGTAGATCAAACCTTCTTCATATAATTTTTTAAATACGAGAATGACAGCTTTTGACAATCCTTCATCAAATGTAAACCTCTGTTTCGACCAATCAACAGATTCACCGAGTAACCTTTGTTGTTTGGTAATCATACCACCAGAATGCGCCTTCCACTCCCAAACTTTCTTAATGAAATCCTCTCTAGAAAAATCAGTTCGTTTTTTACCTTCTTTTGCGAGCTCTCTTTCTACCACTACTTGCGTGGCGATTCCAGCATGATCCATACCAGGGACCCAAACAACATTTTTCCCCTTTTTTCGTTCAATACGGATGATGATATCTTGGATCGTATGATTGAGAGCATGCCCAATGTGTAAATTTCCAGTAACGTTAGGTGGTGGAATAACGATTGAAAATGATTCTTTTGCTTGTGTGTTCGGAGAAAAAGCTTTCGCGTCTTCCCACTTTTGAATCCATTTTGACTCAACAGATTCTGGTTCGTATCGATCGGAAAGTTGTCTATTCATAAGGCGGAAATTTTCTTGGACTTACTATGTTTTGGCAAACGACTAGGGGTCAAGGAATCTATTGATAGGAGAGTGCGGTTAGGTAGAACTTCAAGTTATGTCCCATAGTCACCCCTCTTTCCATTCTTGAAACGGATGTGATTTGACAGAAATCCTCTTGATCAGAACCTGGACGGCATGAACGCAAAAACGGCAAAAATCATAGGTAAATTCGCTGTCCTCAAGGGAATTTCTGAAAAACAACTCAAAAGAGAATGGTTGTCCTTATCTCAAAATGACAAAGACAAAAAACGACAAGAAATTCTAAAAGAAATCGTAAAACCTTAATCAACGAAAAGGTCTTCTGCGAAAATCGCGATGACCTTATTCTCTTTTTTCTCGGTTCGATTCGAAAAGAGATTTTTTTGTATTTTCTGATCCCAGTTTTCAAACATCCAACAAATCTCTCCAAAGTTCAGTTTGCCGACTCGCGAATCAATTTCTTAGAACTCTTCATTTTTGATTCTAATTCCAGTTGCATTTTGAATCCCTCAGATTCAATTCATTACCTAACTTAAAAATGTATGAAAATCCTAAAATTATTCCTATTGATAAGCCTTGTTTCTCTCTTTACAGTCTGTAAATCGCCTTCCATAATTTATGACCTGTCTATCATTCAGGATAAACTTGACTCCGTTTCGTCTCAGAATAAAAAATTAATCATCTTATTTGGCGCCTCGTGGTGCCCCGATTGTAATGCTCTCGATAGATTGTTAGGTGAACCAAACATCAAACAACTCATTGATAAAAAATTTATCATTCAAAAAGTGGATGTCGGCAGGTTTGATAAAAACTTGGAACTAAATGAAAAGTTGGGAAATCCGATAGATAATGGAATTCCGGCGCTCGTCATTCTCGATCCGAAAGCCAAAAATCCAGTCATCGCAAACACAACGGGTGGTGAGTTTTCAAGTGCGAGTAAAATGTCTTCCGAACAAGTATTTAAATATCTGAATCAATTTTAAGAGTCTAAAATAAATCATGACGCTGACAAAATTAAAAAACACGCTGCTTTCTCTTCTTTTTCTCTATTTACCAGGTTCTTCCATTCATGCTGAGGATATCAAATTGTTGTCGTTAGGAGATGCTCTGCCAACAATCAATTATATCAACCAGTTTGACAAACCAGCTCCCATTCCTAACGGGACAGAAAAAATCTTATTTATTTCTGATATGGATGCGAGCAAAATTACACATCCGCTTTTTCTCAAAGAAGGCGATGATTATCTTCTAAAATTCAAAACGATAATCATTTCCGATATCAATCGAATGCCTTCTTTAATTAGTAAATTTGTTGCCATCCCAAAAATGCGCGAGTATCCTTATACGCTTCGTCTAATCCGAGAAGAAAAAATCGGTGACCCCTTTCCAAGAACAAAAGGTTTAGTTACATGCATTGAACTCAAGGCAGATTTGATAACAAAAATTGAATTTCACGATACGGAACAAACTGTACGTAATTTTATTGAAAATAGTCCGAATACAAAGCTTAAAAAATAGAGAGTAACTTTATGAGTCACCCCAGAGTATGTGTGATAGGTGCTGGTTCTTCTGGCATAACCGTAATTAAATCCTTAAAAGAAAACGGCATCCCATTTGATTGTTATGAGAAAGGTAGTGATGTGGGGGGGAATTGGAGATTTAAAAATGATAATGGATTAAGTAATATTTATAAATCTCTGCATATAAATACACATAGAGATAGAATGGAATACAGAGATTATCCGATGCCCAAGGATTATCCAGACTACCCAAGCCATGAGCCCATTCAAAATTATTTTCAAAATTATGTAAGACACTTTGAATTAAAAAAACACATTCAATTCAAAAATGGCGTTAAAAAAGCAGAACGTCTTTCCGATGGAAAGTGGAAAATTACGACGGAAAAGGGTTCCATAAAAGTTTACGATGTGTTGGTTGTCGCCAACGGTCACCATTGGAGTGAAAAATGGCCAGACCCTGCTTTTTCTGGAAAATTTTCAGGTAAAACGATTCATTCTCACTCGTACGTTGACCCGAAAACTCCTGTTAACTGTGAAGGTAAAAATGTTGTAGTTTTAGGTATGGGAAATAGTGCTATGGATATTTCTGTAGAATTATCCAGACCTGGCGTCGCCAAACGAGTCTTTTTGTCTTCCAGACGAGGTGCATATGTCATTCCGAACTATCTATTTGGAAAACCTCTCGACAAGTTAACTGAACATATACCGACTTGGATTCCTTTTTCGATCCAACAAACACTCGCACACCTTCTCATCAAATATGGCGTTGGAAAGATGGAAGATTTTGGTCTACAAAAACCCGATCATAAATTCGGATCTGCTCATCCAACTATCTCACAGGACTTATTAGTAAGACTTGGCAGAGGAGATATCACACCTAAAGCTGTAATCAAAGAGTTAAAAGGGAAAAAAATTCTTTTTGCTGATGGAACCGAGGAGGAGGCAGATGTTCTGATCTATTGTACAGGTTATAATATCAAATTTCCTTTTTTTGAAGATTCCTTTTTGTCCGCACCGAATAACTATATTCCACTCTATTATAAAATGTTTAAACCCGGAGTCGATAATCTTTTGTTTGTTGGTCTCATGCAACCTCTTGGTGCGATCATGCCTATCGCAGAAAGACAGGGAAAATGGATTGCTCAATATATAAAAGGTGATTACAAACTACCGTCCGTAAAAGAAATGAACGATTGGATCAAAAAAGATGAAAAGACGATGAAAAAAAGATACGTTGCAAGTCCAAGACATACCATTCAAGTTGACTTTGATATTTTTATGAAACAGATGGAAGTAGAAATGAAAGTTGGATCAAAGCGGGCTTAACCATTCGCTTCCATTTTTAAAAAACGTCCAAATCAGATGCATATTCTAACAGTTGCTATTTTTATCTTCTTTTTTTCGTGTCATACAAGCAAGGGTTTTGCTTATAAAGCAAATCCTCTTTTTGGCTGGTTTAAATCAGACTCATTTGAACGAAAAATCGATACTGTACCAATTTTCAAAAGGTATCCCACGCTGGTGGCAGACTCTTTCGAATTTCCTGCCGGCGGAAAATATGCAGAAGGATTTTATATTGCACAAAAATTTGGCATCGAAAATCCGAAATTTGGAAATCGCCTCCATTTGGGCGAAGATTGGAATTTCATTGGTGGTGGAGATTCTGATTATGGCTCACCTATCTTCGCAATTGGAGATGGAATTGTAAGCATCACGGCGAACTATGGTGGAGGATGGGGAAAAGTCATTCGAATTGTCCACAGACTTCATCCAAATGAAAGATCGGGCCCACATTTTATTGAATCTTTGTACGCCCATCTTTACACAATTGAAGTCGAGCCTGGTCAGATCATTAAGAAAGGCGAGTGGATTGGAAGTATTGGTGATGCGGGAGGACGATATCCCTCTCACTTACATTTTGAATTACGTGACCAAATGGATGCTCCTTTAGGAGGCGGATATGCCTTTCACAGCCAAGGTTATCTTTCGCCGACAAAGTTTTTAATCCAACAGCTAGCAAAAGAAAAAAAAATTTCGGAAGATCAGTTTACTTTCGAGAAGTCTAGTTTGCCTTAAAAGGATTTAAAAAAACTTAAAACCTCGTCTTCTTTGGCACCATTTGTATCATAAAAATTAGCATGAATCTCAAAAAGATTCTCTCCTTCCAGCTTTGTTGATTTTAAGACCTTCACTAAAAAATCGACGGATCCGGTTAGCGAAATCTGTTTCAAAGAAACCTTAAGAATCGCAGAAACCTCGTATTCATTTGGTCTGATCATTCGGATTCCACGGGCGCTGATATGTTTATGTCCATCATACTCTTTTAGAACTTCGATATTAATTTCAAACGTAGGTGGAATTTCTGTGTAGTGATTTGGTTTCATAGGATTTCTGTACTTAGTTGCAAACATAACCACACTTTAACAACTCTCAATTACTATTTTATGACAAGGTCGTAAAACTTTATCTAAAAAACCAATTAAAACATCCCAGCAAGGCAATTAAACCGGCACCCCAAGCTAAGATTTTTGGATTCCAAAAATCCTGGTTCCGATCTCGCGAAGAATACATGAGTCCATGCAAGTCTCGTTCTTTTTTCGGTTTTTCTATATAGCTAACCAGAACCATACAAACAAAACAGGCAACACCAGAAAAGATAGCTCCATAAAAATTCGAGACCATTTCAGATTTATAAAACAAAATCCCGAATTTTGTGAATAAAAAATGTGAGATCCCGGATAAGGTGCCGATCAGCATCCCCCAAAAAGCACTCCAGGAGGAGGCTCGTTCCCAAAACATACCTAACAAAAAAATAGAGATTAGCGGAGCACTAAAAAATGAGAATAACAGCTGTATGTAGTTCATAATATTTTCAAATTGCATTGCGATATAGGAGGCAAAGACAGCAAACACAACCGCAAACATTGTACTCAGTTTCCCAACTTTTAAGTAATACGTATCTGACTCGTTTTTTTTGATATAAGTTTGAAAAATGTCATACGTAAAAATAGTATTTAAGGCAGTTACGGAACTCGACATGCCCGCCATAAAGGCAGCCAGGAGAGCCGTTGTTCCCAAGCCCAACATGCCCGAAGGATAATACTCACGAAGTAAGATCAAAAAACTCTTGTTATACTCTCCGTTGAGTTCCGCTTTGAATTGTGTCATAGCAACAAGTCCGGGAATTACGGTAAGAAAGGGAAGAAATAGCTTAAATACTGCACCGATCAGGGGAGTTCTGCGTGCCGCTTGGAAATCTTTGGCAGCCATTGCTCTCTGGACTTCCGTAAATCCGCAAGTCCAATAAGAAAAAGAAAGCACGAATCCTAATCCTACCGTGACCGATAAGACATCCCAACCCAATGGATTATTTCCATACGGAAGATATTTCCACATATGTTTGTGTGTCTCAGGAACTTGTGATAAAAGCCCATCCCAACCGCCGGACTTTACGATCCCGATGTAAACTAACGGAAATAATCCAAAAACCGTTAAAAAAAACTGCATTACTTCCGTATATATGGAGGAGCTTAAGCCTCCAAAATAAGTGTAAACTAAGACGATGAAAGCGCTGATGAGTATAGAGAAGTGCGGATTCCATCCGAACATAATGTCAAATATTAATGACAGAGAATACAAGTATATTCCGGAACCTAACGCCAACGAAGTCAAAGTAATCATTGAATTTAAGAGATGGGCAGGACGATTGAATCGGTATCTTAGATATTCGGGTACAGAACGTATCTTTGTTGAATAATAAAACGGCATCATAAAGATACCTAAAAATATCATCCCAGGAATCGCCCCTAAATAGTAAAAATGAAAGGTCAGGAATCCATACTCTGCTCCACTGGCACTCATTCCTAACAATTCTAATGCGGAAATATTTGCCGAAATAAATGCAATCCCAGTAATCCATCCAGGAATTTTTCTCCCGGCCAAAAGAAAATCAGAGGATCCTTGCATTTTTCTCTTAAGAAGAAAGCCAATGATGATCATGAATGCGATAAAAACGAACAAAATCAAATAATCTATGGGATGTAATGCGGTCTTCATTTTCAGTCTGTTTTGCCACATGATTCTAAACATCCCATTCTAAATTGAGAGTACTATTTTTATTTGGCGGGAAAAATAATAGATTTTGTTGAATTTTTATCTGAGAGAAAATTAGTTTCCTTAATCTATGTCCGAAAAAAAACGAATTGGAACGGAGGGTTTCGGCCTCTTCGCAAAAAAATCTTACCAAACGGGAGAGATTATCCTTACGGAATCGGAATGGTATGCAGACCTTACGGAGGATTGGATTGTTTTGCCAGTCTCGGAAATTCACAAAATGACCGCTTCCGAGAAGGAATCGTTTCTAAAGTATAGTTTTGACATCGAGTTTGGTTTGACGAAAGGCACTTTTCAGGAGCAGGCACTTACCAATCCTGCCAACTTCATCAATCACTCCTGCCATCCGAACACCGAATTCGACGGGGAGGACAACATCCGAGCAAAAAAACCGATTCGAGAAGGGGAAGAATTGTTTATCGATTATGGCACCTTTATTGTCAATTTTGACCAAACATTTGCCTGCGAATGCGGCGAGAGTCAATGCCGCCAATGGATTCGTAAAGAGGACTGGAAAATTCTAATCAACAAGGACAAAACGAATGTTGCCAAATTCATTCGGATGTCCCAAATCTAATTTTTTACTCTTCCTTTTTTAAAAATCGTCCGATCCTTTTTTCAAGATCAAATTCAGGATTATTTCCGTGAAGGATGTGGAAAAAGACTTTCCGGATTATGTCTCATTGGTAATTTGATTCCGACGGAGGCCTTATGTTCTATCTCCTACTTGCCCTTCTGCACGAAGATCTTTCTTCGGGAAGAATCGATTTTGATTCCTATGCAGAAAACATTGTGTTACTTGCCGCTGACCATGAAAGAATCAAAGAAACTTTAAAAGTTTCCAAAGCGGCTTAGTACAATTCCTTAGAAACATCTTTTCACCTTTTTCTTTTCCTCTTTACCTCGTATCCTCTTTAGAATGCGAGTCGGTTCGGATTCGCTTAAGGAAAGCAATTTTCCTTTCCGGATCCACTGAATCCAATATTCGACTCACATAAGAACATTCTCCTATTCTGGAACATCAAACAGTCGATAGGCTGAATATCTTTTAAAAATCCGATTCATCTGCCAACTTTCAAGTCCTTGCTTCCATTCGAATCTTACGTAAGAATTCAGAAAATTGAATCCACATGGATAATTCTGTCTGCTGACCACTCTAAGAAGGGAATGCTCCCTATCATTATTCCTGGGCAAAAGAGAAACATCCATCTAATAATTGTTCCGTGAGACAAATCGTTTCCACTTGATTTCAGGTTTTTTTAGACAAACCTAGGAAAGGATCTTGAGAATTTTCTCCTTGTTTGGATACACTGATTTTCCAAAGTATCTGAAAAACCAATCCTAGGATCATTAAATGACAACTGCAAAACTTCTCTCAAGTTTCAATGCTCAGTCTCAAAAATTTTTTTTACAATTTGGGGGACAAGGTTCTCCGTATCTAAAGGAATTAGCAAAATTATACCAAGAACCAGCTTTGAAAGAATTCTTCGAAATCTCTTTCCAAACAACGGAAGAAATTTTTGCCAGAGAAAACAAAAGTCCTTTTTTAAATGAGGGTTTTGATTTCAAGGCTTGGGTAGAAAACCCAGATGCCGCACCTTCGGAGGATTACCTCGCTCGCGCTCCGATTTCAGTTCCCGGAATTTTCATGACACAAATTGCGAATTATGTTTTGATCACGAAACAAGGTAATCCTACTACTGAGCTCATCCAGGCAACGGGTGCTATCAGTGGACATAGCCAAGGTGTGATTGCAGGTGCCCTCGTCGGTTTAGGTAAAGAGGGAAAAGATTTCCTAAAAGCCTATAGCGATTTTTTAAGATTTGTATTTTATTTGGGGTACAATGGACAAAAAGTTTATCCAGATTTTTCTATACCAGCTGACGTAGCTGAGGCGAATCTTGCCAATGGCGATAAAAATCCGGCACCGATGGTAGCCGTAATTGGTTATTCCAAAGGTGAGCTCGAATCTAGAGTAAAAGAAACGAATGAATCTCTTGGTCTAAAAGGAAAAGACACAATCTATATTTCGCTCTACAACACACCTGATTCCATGATCCTTTCCGCACTACCATCTTCTTTGGTTAAATTTCGTGCAAAATGGAAATCAGAAATGGAAGAAAAGAAATTCAAATTCGTTTTTCTAAAAACGACTGCCCCATTTCATTGTCCGTTCATGGTTGAATCACTCCCTCTTTTTGAGAATGGTGATGCATCTGTAGTTCCATTTCCATATTCTGGATCTGACCTAAAGGTTCCCGTTTATAGTATCTTCGATGGACACAACCTTCAAAAAGATGGAAACCTTCGCAACATTCTATTTAAAATGGTCCTTATAGAGCCACTTTACTGGGATTTGGCGATCGCTCCCGTATTTAATGACTCCTCCATTCATGCGATCGTAGACTTCGGACCAAGCGTAGTTAGCCAACGATTGACAGGTGGGCATTTAAAGGCCAAAAATATTGAAAAACTCTCATTGTGTGCTTCGAATGCGAAGGAACTCAAAGTCATCTTAGAAGTCTAATGAACCCTGCTACAATAAGAGCAGCCGCCAAACTCAATCTCATACGGATTTTATCATCACATCCGGATGGTTTGAGTTTGGAGGAGCTCCAAAAGATAACTGGTCACAAATCAATTTCCGAACTCAAAAATGAGTTAGGTGAATTATATATGATCGAGATGTATCCGTATTCTCCTCAAGATTGCGTGGATATTGATTTTGATGGCGAAAAAGTTAAAATAACTTTACCATTGGCCGTTGACAAAGTACTTCCGCTTTCGCCTGAGGAATGGATTCTTTTGCGAGAGATTGTACGAAATAAAAAAACAACTACAACTAACGAAGAAAGTCAAATCGCCGATCAAATATTATCGAAAATAGACTCTATCATTCCCTCAGGAACTTGGGAACCAAATGCAAAAATTAGAGACTCTTTACAGTCTGCAATCCAAACAAAACGCATCATAAAAATTCAATATTGGAAGAGAGATAGGGATCAGAAAGAGAGCCGCATTGTCCAGCCTTGGATTTTATGGGAAGAAAATGATAACTATCTACTCGCCTTCGACTTAGAAAAAAAAGCCTTCCGATCCTTCCGACTGGATTGCATTCTAAGTGTGGAAAAAACAGAAAAGGAATCCATAGTACTTCCCGATGAGGCCAAAGACTGGTTAGACGGATTTCGTCAACTCGTTAGCTTGGAAAAGAACAAAGAAGAACAGTTCGCCACTATTTATCTTACGGATTCTTCTGCATTTCACCTCGGACTTAAACTCCCCTTAAAAGACCTGCAGAAGACGATTGCCTATGAAAATGAAAATTATTTTCTTTATGAAGTTCCGATTCGAGAAGAAAAATGGTTTATCAATTCTATTCTTGGATATGGAAAAAGCGCCATGATCCAATCGCCGTTAGCTTTAAAAGATAAAATACTAGCGAGAATCAAAGAAGCCACCACCGCTCTCGCATAAACTACATTCAGTGACGATTTCATACGCGAAAATTAATCTTGGTCTGGAAATTCCTTTTCGACGCGCGGATGGTTATCATGAAATCAGAAGTATTTTTATAAAAATTAACTTTGGTGACGACTTTCGTTTAGAGACCTTTCCACTCGAGAATGAATCAAAACCTGAGTTTCAACTTGTTTCAAAAAATGAGCTAAAAGGTCTTCGGTTTCCTCTTTTCGAGGCTGTCTCCGAGAGGGGAAATTTGAATGCGAATATTCTCACAAAATCTTATCTGAAAGTTTTCCCCCATCTTCGAAAAAAAGTCGGGATCCGAGTTTTTCTGACAAAAAGAATTCCTCCAGAAGGTGGAATCGGAGGGGGAAGCTCCAATGCTGGCTCTTTGCTTCGTTCTCTCTTCCCGAATACATCGTTTTCTTTCCATGAACAAACAGAGATTGCCAAATCCATAGGAGCGGATGTCCCTTTTTTCTTGCAGGACTCGCATTGTCTTGTCAGAGGAATCGGAGATATCCTGGAACCGATTCAAATTGGCCCTGGATTCGGAGTACTTGCCATTCCAAGTGTTTCACTTTCTACAAAGGCAATGTACGAGGGACTTCAAAAAAGTTTACAAAATACCCTAGATTCAAAAATATGGAAAACTCTGACAGAGGATGTGATTCGAAATCTTCAGGTCGGCGATTGGAAATGCCTTATGGGCATACTAGAGAACGATTTTGAAACAGTCGCTTTCCGGAACCACTCCGATTTAAAGGAATTGAAGTTTGGATTTTTGCAGAACGGAGCAGAGTATGCTTCCCTTTCCGGATCTGGTTCATGCATGTATGGCTTAGTAAGCTCGAAAGCTGCCCAGAAGGTTCTGTTCGACTCAATGAAACTTCTTTTTCCGAATGTTGATTTTTTGTCCTTCTCTATATAGAAACTGGCCTGTCGCCAAGTGGTAAGGCAGCGGTTTTTGGTATCGCCATTCCCTAGGTTCGAATCCTAGCAGGCCAGCCAGTTTTTATTAAATTTTTAACAAGTATATGAGCATTGAATCGACTGTAACTGCTGTTATCCTGGCGGCGGGGAAAGGAACTCGAATGAAGAGTGAGCTTCCCAAGGTTGCGGTTGTACTCAACAAATCCCCGCTATTAATACACGTATTACAAAACATCGAATCGTCAAACATCAAACGGAAGATTGTTGTAGTTGGATATCGAAAGGAAATTGTCGTAGATATTGCTAAAGACTTTCCGGGAGTCGAGTTTGCAGAACAAACAGAACAGTTAGGCACGGGCCATGCTGTTATCTGTGCAGAACCAAATATCAAGCCAACAGATACTTACATTTTAGTCGCCTGCGGAGACGCCCCTCTCCTTTCTGCATCTTCTTTTCAATCTTTGATTTCTCTTCACATAGAGAAGGGTTATTCCGCGACTGTTCTTTCTGCGAAAATGAGTGATCCGACTGGATATGGCAGAATCATTCGTTCCTCGGAGGATGGTTCACTTTTGCGTATTGTAGAACAAAAAGACGCAACGGAAGAAGAAAAAGCAGTGAACGAAGTAAATACAGGGACTTATTGTTTCACAACTGAGCACTTATTCAGTGCGTTAAAAGAAATCGGTAACGACAACGCGCAGAAAGAATATTACCTTACAGATGTGATTAAAATATTTAGAACTGCCGGTAAAAAAGTTGGTGCACTGACTTTAACGAATGCTTTGGAAAGTCACGGAATCAACTCACCTGACGATCTCGAAACAGCGAAAAAATATATCGAAAAGGGATTAGTTGGCGTATGAACCCAAAAGAAGTAGCCGTTTTTTCTGGAAATGCGAATCGCCCCCTTGCAGAGGAAATTTGCCAAAATCTTGGAATTCCAAGCGGGGCCATTTCGGTAAAACGATTTTCCGACGGGGAAAGCTCCATTAAAATTGAAGAAAATGTGCGCGGTCGAGATTGTTTTGTCGTACAGTCAATAAGTTATCCAGCAAACGATAGTTTAATGGAACTACTTCTAATCATTGATGCTCTTCGCAGAGCGTCTGCGCGTCGAATAACAGCCGTCATTCCCTATTATGGTTATGGCAGGCAGGATAGAAAAGTGGAACCTCGTGTTCCAATCTCGGCGAGAGTTGTTGCAGATTTAATAGAGACAGTTGGTCCGAATCGCGTACTTACGATGGACCTTCATGCTGACCAAATACAAGGTTTTTTTCGAATTCCTGTCGATCATCTTTATTTTTCACCAGTTTTAGCTGAGTATATCAACTCACTTCGCTTAGAGGATCTCGTGATCGTTTCTCCCGACTCAGGGGGAGCAGAAAGGGCAAGAAATTTCGGTAAAAAAGTAAACGGTTCCTTAGCGATTATAGATAAAAGAAGACCCAAGGCAAACGAGTCTGTTGTCATGAATGTGATAGGTGACATAAAGGATAAACATTGCCTACTTTTGGATGATATGATCGATACTGGTGGAACCATAGCAAAAGCGGCCACCGCATTATATGCGAATGGTGCTAAATCTGTGATGTGTTGCGCTACACATGGTGTATTGTCCGGTGAAGCACCAGAAAAACTAAATGCGGGTAACTTCAATCAAATCGTTCTTTCAAATTCAATCGTTGTCCCCGAATCAAAGAAAATAAATCACTTGAAAACCCTCTCGATCGCTCCACTCTTTGCAAAAGCCATCGAAAGGATTCACGAAGAAGAATCTATCTCTAGCCTGTTTTCATAACTTAAAGGAACATAATCATGGAAAAAATTAGCATCAAAGCACAACCAAGAACTACCACTGGAAAAGGACCTGCACGACGTATGCGCGTGGCTGGACTTGTGCCGGCGAATATCATTGGTAACGGACAAGCAACTTCTGCTTCTGTCGTAGAAAAAGAAATTCAAAAGTTGATCGATTCTGGAATTAGAAAAGCAACTCTCATCGAAGTAGAGTTAGATGGCAAGAAGGAAAATGTTTTCGTTAAAGAAGTACAAAGATTTCCTCACACAGGCCAAATTCGACACATTGACTTTTTTAAAGTAACTCCAGGTAAAAAGATTCTAACTACAGTTGCTGTGAAAACTACAGGAGTAGCTAAAGGATCAAAAGCTGGTGGTCAATTCGAACACTTGATTCATGAATTACGGGTAAAATCTACACCAGAAGACCTTGTTGATGTCATCACAGTAGATGTGACTAGTCTTGATGTAGGAATGAGCATAAAAGTTTCAGAACTTCCAACACCGAAGTCGTGGGATATCATTATAAATGGTGACCCGATTGTTACTTCTTGTAACAAAACTAAGGCGATTCTAGCCGCAGAACGTGCAGAGAAAGCTGATGCTGAAAATGCTGCCAAAAAACCTGCTGCGAAGAAAGGCGCGAAGAAATAGTTTTAAATAAAAACCAATGAAGCTTATAGTCGGCCTGGGAAATCCGGGAGATAAATATAACAATAACCGATCGAACATTGGTTTTAAGATTCTTGATGTCATTGCGAATAACATTGGCATCGAGATAAAAACGAAAAAAAAGAAATCATTGATAGGGAGAGGAGAATTCGAAGGCGATGAAGTTGTACTTCTGAAACCTCAGACATTCAGCGACCTTTCAGGTGAATCAGTTCTTTACATTGCTAGTTTTTTAAAAATCCAAGTGAAGGACATCGTCCTTATTCACGAGGATTTACAATTAGAGCTCGGCCAGATTGTTGTCACTAAAGGCGGAGAAAGCGACGGACACCCAGGTGTAGAATCTGTATCCGTCTCTCTTCGGTCGCCAAATTTCATCCGAATCAGGATCGGTGTTCGAAATTCAAAGTACGTAGTAAAAAAAAGAGATGAATTTTTACGTGATGATTTTGAGCCCATGGAGAACCTAAGTCTGATTCAGATCATCAATGATGCCGAAGCTGCAATTCGCTCAATTTCCATGGGGGATATTGACGAAGTGATTCAGAAATATCACCTTTGATACAGTCTAATCAAGGAGACTGATCTCATGAACAAAAACATAAAATCTGTATTTATTTTCCTCTTAATTCTACTTGTCGTCCTTTATACGGTCTACAAAGGTCAAGACTTCGCTGGCAAACCAGACGAAATCAGTTACTCTGAATTCTTGAATATGGTCGAACCCGTGGAAGGTAAAAAACCGATCGGCCACATCACTTCTAAAGATGGTAAAGATATAACCAACAAACAACAAATCATGATTGATCGTGAATTGATTGAAGGTTGGTATATTCCCTCTGATTCGAAAGACAATAAACCAAAAGCGTTTAAAACAAATATTGCTCCGATTAACGACGATTTAGTGACGAAACTTCGAAAATCTAGACTTTCTTTTACCTCAAAATCTGCGGACGAGAACAAAGTTTGGACTGTTATTTACGGCATATTGCCTTGGTTATTCGTACTAGGTTTTGTATGGTTCATCATGATGCGACAACTACAAGCTTCTGGTAATAAAGCTTTTACATTTGGGAAATCAAGAGCAAAGATGAATGTTGATCCAAAGGTGAAAATTACATTTGGCGATGTAGCAGGTTGTGATGAAGCGAAAGTAGAACTACTAGAAATTATCGAATTTTTAAAAGATCCAAAAAAATTCCAGGCCATTGGTGCGCGTATTCCCAAAGGAGTTTTGTTAGTAGGACCTCCGGGAACTGGTAAAACGTTGCTGGCGAAGGCAGTCGCAGGTGAAGCAGCAGTGCCTTTCTTTTCCATCTCTGGATCTGACTTTGTGGAGATGTTTGTCGGTGTTGGTGCTTCAAGGGTAAGAGACTTATTCGAGCAGGGTAAAAAGAATGCTCCATGTATTATTTTTATCGATGAGATTGATGCTGTGGGTCGTCTCCGCGGTGCTGGTCTAGGTGGTGGTCACGATGAACGTGAACAGACATTAAACCAAATGTTGGTCGAAATGGATGGCTTTGAGATGAACGAAGGTGTGATTGTAATGGCTGCTACGAACAGAGCGGACGTTCTAGATCCTGCCCTACTTCGTCCCGGTCGTTTCGACAGACAAGTAATCGTAGATCTCCCTGATTTACGTGGTCGCGAAGAAATATTAAAAGTTCACGCGAAAAAAGTACCGATGGTTTCAGATATTTCTATCAACTCCATTGCACGTGGAACTCCAGGTTTTACTGGCGCGGATCTTGCAAATTTAATCAACGAAGCTGCGTTACTCACTGCACGTAGAAACAAAAAACGAGTCACACAAGAAGAATTAGAAGAAGCCCGAGATAAAGTACTTATGGGACCAGAACGAAAGTCGATGTTAATCTCGGAAAAAGAGAAAGAGATGACCGCCTATCATGAAGCAGGTCATGCACTTCTCGGAACACTATTACCATACACCGAACCAGTGCATAAAGTCACGATCATTCCGAGAGGCCGTGCATTGGGTCTTACTCAATCGCTCCCTGTTGAGGATAGGCATTCCTATCGCAAACAATATTGTCTAGATCGAATCGTAATGTCCATGGGTGGATTTATTGCAGAAGAGTTAATCTTCGGTGAACCATCAAACGGTTCTAGCAATGACATTCAACAAGCAACAAACATCGCGAGACGTATGGTTTGTGAATGGGGTATGTCAGAAAAACTGGGAACCATTAACTACGGTGGCCCAGAAAACTCACCATTTATCGGAAGAGATTACGGACATACAAATAAACCTTACTCCGAAGAATTTGCGGCGCTCATTGACCAAGAGGTTAAACGAATCGTACAGACTTCGCTCGATCGAGGTCGAGATTTAGTTCGCAAGAATAGCAAAAAGTTAGACGGCATTGCAAAAGCCCTTTTATCAAAAGAAACAATTGATGCTGCTGAATTGATGGCCATTGTCCATCCTGCTGGCGAAAAATCGGTTGATGCAGAGAACAAGCGCAAAGCAAATAGCGGATCTTCCAAAAAATCTAAGGGATCGGCAAACGCTAAACCTGCCTACACCTAACAAATGAGATACTGGCTCTTCAAAACAGAGCCTGATGTCTTCTCGATTGATGACTTAGAGCGGGAAAAAATTTCCTTTTGGGAAGGCGTTAGGAATTATCAGGCGCGAAATTACCTTCGAGATGATGTAAAACCTGGCGATCTTGTCTTGTTCTATCACAGCAATGCGAATCCTCCAGGTATCATCGGAATAGCGGAAATTGTCGAATCTGGAATTCCGGATCCGCATCAATTCAATTTACAAAGCAAATACTTTGATCCAAAATCTCCAAAGGAGAATCCTCGCTGGTTTGGGGTGAGATTAAAACTTCACACAAAATTCAAAGAGTTGATTCCTTTACATCAACTTAAATCCATTGCCGGTCTTGAGTCCATGATCGTAATACAAAAAGGATCCAGATTGTCGATTCAACCCGTTACAAAAAAGGAATTTGATATCATTTTAAAACTAGGGCTTAGATGAGAAAAGTATTACTGCTTTTACTTTATCTATGTTATGAAATTTAGCTTCCTGAAATTGAAAAGCTCCTGCACCAGCAAAACTAAAATCAGGATTTAGTATATTCCTACGATGTGGCGGTGAATTCATCCAAGTTTCGATCAAAGAGTCCGCCAAACTTATGTAAGTATGATTCGCAATTGGTGTTCCATTTTTTTGGTAACTAAATTTTTTGTTAAGATTCTGATCCGGAGTATAAACAGGTGTTCCTGCTTTGTAATCAATTCCAAAACTCGCAATGATATTCTCTCCAGAAACACTATTTTTTATTCCAACAAGCTCCAAACGATCTTTTAGTGTTTCTTTTCCTGTGACTTTACTCGTGTGCGAGTAAAAATTTAAATTTACCATGTCTTGCGCATGTCCAAAAGCTGCTTGTTCACATAACGCTGAATACCTAAAAGGTTTCATTCCTAATTTTTTTCTCTCTCGACTAGCTGAATAGAAAATTGCGGCGTTTAATAGAGGATAATCGACACTTTTATAATCGATAACTTCCTTTGCTGGTGCAAAACTTAAAAAAGTTTGTTCCGTAAACTCGCCATATTGTTCTTCAGTCCATTTACTAGACGAAGGAGGTAGATTTCTTCCGTCTTCAATGGATTCTAAAAATGCCAATTCTTTTTTTTCTTCGACAGAGTTGGATACAGTTACTTTGGTTTTATTGTCCTGAATTACTTCTTTCGGTTTTTCTGTTTTCGCTGGTGGAGTGGTGCAGCTTTCTATCCCAAAGATTAAAAAGATTAGATAAATTAGATTCGATTTTTTCATTTTGTTTCCTAAAGGTAGTGATTGTAGTCTTGGATCATGTTGTGAATCATGTTTCGTTCTTTATTATACTCAATAACTTTGGCTTCTTTAATTCCAGTTTCCCATATAAGAAAAAAAGGTACGCCAAATAAAGTGGTGTGTTTTTGTTTGTATCGCTCTCGTCCAACTAACTTATCATTCATGTAAAAATCTGCATGAATGATCCTTTCCTGTGAATATATAGATGGTAACAAGCCAAGTGTTCCTAACATAAATAAAGTAGAGATAGATGAAATCCAAAAATGTTCATATTCATTTATTTCGGAAGTGTAAATTTCAATATGATGTGCACTTCGGATACCATCAGTGATCACACGACCAAAATAACCAGTATCCATAATATATCTTGAATATAGTTTCGTGATTTCCGATATCGAACGTTCTGATTCAGGCGATGTTATTCTAATCGTGAGGAGTGCAATTCTCTGATTCATAATGGGCTTACTTATGATGGGAACTTCTTCGCTCAAATAATTGTAACAATTAGAAATAGAGAGACATATTAAGCATAAAATGATACCTGTTTTCTTCATCGTGACCCGCTTGAATCTTAATTAAGACTGTCGGCAAGGAAAAGTCTTTTTTGCAGTTTTAATTTGAAAAATCCAACCAACCCATGATCGCAAGAATTCCTCCTCCTACGGTCAAAAAAATACCAAGAGCGATCAGTGAAATGAGTCCACCAATTTTTGCCATCTCTATGCTCCTGAGGCCTCCATAACTGAAAGCAAGTGCATTCGGTGGAGTCGATATGGGAAACGGCATTGCCAGAGAGGCTCCAATCGTGGCCCCAAGAGCAGAAGGAAAAATTACGCTTTGAGGCAAGCCCATCGTGATCGGAAGCAGTAGATTGGCAACAGAGGTATTGCTTAAAAAACACGATAATGAAAGGGACATAATGCTAAAAAAGACAAAAAGAAAACCTGAGGATTGACCATCTAACGAGATCGATTCGATGAGATGTTTGGCGAGGCCAGTTTCCTCTAATGCCTTGCCGAGTGCGATTCCACCACCCATAAGTATGAGCACATCCCATGAAAGGGAACGAAACTCATCTAATGAGAGCAGCTTAAATCCAAAAAATACAATGACAGGGAAAAGTGCGATTGTCCCATTTGATACTTTATGAAAATCAGAAGTCATCCATCCGAATACAGTGATAAGTATTACAGATAAGCTAACAAAAGTTTTAATTTCAAAAAACCCTTTGTCCGTTTTTTCTGGTGCAGCGAGCGAGTTGCTTTCCTCAATATTGTTTCTTAGGTAAAAAAAATGAAGGATTCCACAAAGGGCAAAGATGGATAGAATACAAACAGGAATGGCAAAAGTCATCCAAGGCAAAAAACCTATATCGATTCCACGTTCTTTCATATAGCCAATTCCAATTACATTCGGAAGAGTTCCGACTGGAGTTCCAATTCCTCCTAAATTAGCTGAAAAAGGAACAATGAAGAGAATTGATTTCCGTAGATGAGAGACTTCAGATAAATTTTTCATCATGGGAGCGACTAAACCTAACATCATAGCTGCCGTAGCCGTATTGTTCATCCAACAAGAAAGAAATCCTGTCGCGAATCCTAAACCGATCAAAAGCAAAAATGAAGAACCTTTCGTTTGTTTAATGACAAAACGTGCCAACGAACGATCAAGATTATAATGAGAAATAGCCTGCGAGATAACAAATCCGCCTAAGAATAGTAATATGGTTTCCGAAAAATAACAAGAAAGAAATACGATTGGTTTCGGTGCGCCCGCTCCCCAGGAGGGGAGAAGCCATAAAAGCTCCAGGAACAGAATGAGAAGTCCCGTTATATAAAGGGGGATGAGTTCTGAAATCCAGAGATAAGCCGCCAAAAGAGCGATAGCTAAATTGATTTCTTGTATTTGTGTAAGATTAAACCAGATTGCGTATATATTAAAAAAAGATGGCAAAACAAGGATCGCACAAATAAGAATGTGGTATAATTTCATTGTAGCTTGACGTTTTCCTTCGGTAGTGGTATTTTAATTCCAGACAAAACTGTTTCAACTAAAACAGTTTTTCCAGGAGCTTTTAAAGTGATTAAAAAAATAATTTTTCATATTAGTGGTCTCGCTCTGATTTTTGGGGGCTGGTTTATTTGTGTGATTAATGTCGGACTGGATCGTGGTGCCACTCCCTTTCGCCTTTTTTCAATGGCTAATTTAATTGGTCTGGCTTTTATCCTTGTCGGCGCTTATTTTCCAGAGATAGCGACTCGTTTCTTCGGAAAATCCGAAGAAAAATAACTAAATATACTATGCCAATCGCCTATAACGACTTAAGGCAAGCCGTACTAGGGAGCGGACCGATGGGGCTAATCATAGCTACATTGGTTGCACAGAAATACGATGAGGTTGTGCTTTGGATTCCCGATAAGGAATTAGTAGAATCGATCAAAAAAAGGCGCCAAACGGAAATTATGGGAATATCACTCGATATTCCGGATCACATTGAAATCGTTTCAAGTCTTGAAACTTTTGGAAGAGATGATTGGGCATTTCATGTGGCCGTTCCTTCCCGATCGTTTATAGATAACATCCATTCTTTGCTTGATATGATCGATATTCGAAACGATTTTGTTTTTTCCATTTTTACCAAAGGAATCTTAGATAATAAATACCGGAAAAAGTATGGATTTACTACTTATAGCCAATATCTAGATTTTTTACTTAAAGAGAAAAAACTAACGACGTCAAAAATTTCTGTCGCAAACGGACCGTCAATGATTGCAGAAATTATGGAAGGCAAGTACTCGTTTTTCAATATTGGTTCAGATCATCCGCGAACCGCCGATTATATAGCGGAAATTTTTTCATCTAACAAAATTCATACCTCTACCACTGACGATATGCATGGAATGGAAATCATCGGTGTTGCGAAAAATCCAATGGCTATCGCTTCGGGTATCATTTCATTGATGCCGAATTATGGTTCGAATTTATTGGGCGAACTTCTGTCAGTTGGCTTTCAAGAAGCGAGGGATTTAGCCATGAAATATGGCGCCAGACCGGATACTGTCATGGGTAGGTCTGGACTTGCTGATTTTCTTGCAACTGCGACAAGCAAGAAGAGTCGCAATAGAAATTTTGGCAGAAAAATTGTTGGGGAGTTATTGAGTGGCCAGGAGAAACTTTCGATTGTAGATAAGCTCGAAATATTTTTTGCTCCGAAACAATTCATCGAAAGAGAATCAGATCGTTGGCATGATAATATTGAAGGTACTTATGCATTGAGTATTCTCATCGAATTGGCAAATGAAATTAGGCTCCCTTTTACACTTCACCGCATTTTATTTGATGTGCTCACTAGAAAACAACCGCCGGAAGCACTCATTCATTATATTCAAGGTGGTAAACCTTCCACGGTAATCGCACCTCCATTGGTAGTCCCGAAAAAACAGGGATTAACGTTAACATCAGGAATCGACTTCCTCGCCTTATTAGAAGACAGGATATTGAAACACGTAAACAATTCGCAAGGTAGCGTTTCGCGGATAAAAAAACAATCCACAGCTATCATTGAATCCACAAGTAAACGCTTAACAAAAGCTAAGCGAAAGCATCAAAATTTGGATATAACAAAATTTAGCAATGAAATCGAAATTTGGCAAAAATTTCATCACGCTGGAAAGGATGAAGATTCCAGTTATATTAAAGAACTAATTCGATTCTATGTGAAAGAGATTGCTGATAATTATAGCCCGACTGTTCGAGAGTCTCTCCTAAGATTTATTGCGCCTATTCGACTTTTTTCGGGTGGTTTTTTAAAAGGATCTATGATTCCGCATATTGGAGGAAAAACGGAAGTCGTCAAAGCTCTCTCCGCAAAATATAATATTTTATATGCGCCAACTCATAGATCCCACTTGGATTCTGTTGAAGTAGCTTATTCTATCTTTCATTTAGGTTTGCCTGTTCCGCGTTATGCGGCTGGAATTAACCTTATGTCCAATCCTTTCTGGGAATGGATGTTAAAATCTCTAGGGGCTTATGCAGTTGATAGAGAGAGAACGCGAAATAGCCTTTACCTAGAATGCCTCACCCTCTATTCCCAAGTGATGTTAGAACAAGGCATCCCCTCTCTCGTTTATCCAGAAGGGACAAGATCAAGAACGGGAGCCATCGTTCCTGTGAAAACTGGTTTGCTTACTACGGCTGTTAATGCCTTTAGAAGTTCGGGTACTGAGATTGTAATCGTACCGATCTCTGTTTCTTACGAAAGTGTACCAGAAGACAATCAATTCTGCGATATTCCAGAAGAATTAAGCATGACAGCATTTTTATCCAAAAGAACAAATATTTACGTCGAATTTTGTGATCCTATACCCATCTCGGAGTATGCTCACAATGAAGATCCAACGTTAGAATTGTCATACAGAATCACAAAAGGGTGGAAACAGTATCACAAACTATTACCAAATCAAATTATTTCCAGAATACTAATGGAGAATGAGCACCATATAGAAGTCTCGCAAGCTCTGATGTTAATAGAAGACTTTATCGGTAGGCACAATGGAAATTATTTAACGAAAGACCCGGATGAAATCTGGGCAAAAGGCAAAAAACTATTAGAAAAAAGAAAACTCATTGAAGAATCTAATCGTACGGTTCACTCAAAGATTGAATCCCTCATTAATTATTATGGATCAATGATTCCTGAAGATGAGGACAAAAAGTATTAATTTTCGGGCGTCGATTTTATTTTCAAATGATGTTTTCCTGAATTAATAAGATAAACAGCTATAATCGCAAATCCACCTCCGACAAGTACCGGTATCTGAATCTTTTCGTCTAACATTATAATACTTGAGATATAGGCTGATAGAGGAACGATGAATATGAAGGAACTTGCAATATCAGAACCTAACCTGGTCGCAGCATAAAAATAAACAGTAGTTCCAAATGTAGTAGAAATTACCGAGAGATAAAATACACTCCACCAAAAACTCGCTCCTAAATTCCAGACAGCCATTAACTTCGGGTCATTGAAAGAGAAAATAAATTCAATGACCGAACCGATTGCATAAACATATAGACTATAAGTGATCGGAGACATACTCTTACCGGACCTTTGGCTATTTAAGGAAAGGGTTGCCCAAGTAAAGGCGCATAATAAAAAAAATAAATTTCCTGACTGAATGAGCGTACCAAAACTGATTTCCCAAACTTTCAAAATTGTCATCCCGCCAATCAATCCAAAAAATAATCCCATCATTTGTCGTTTGCTTATACCTCTTCTTAATGTAACAGCTACCACAAAAAAAGTCACGATAGGATTTAAGGTTGTAACGAGCACTCCTCCTGCACCCGGAAGACCATTAGTTAAACCAAGAAAGAAAAATTGATTATAAAATGTGTATATTATTCCTCCGAGTAAGACATCTAAATACTCTTTCCCCGATTTAAGAGAA
>Ga0209277_10000323_pt1 | contig 24294 bp, 26 predicted proteins | sample JI81AbrownDNA_FD_187503 | JGI IMG/M metagenome (GOLD analysis project Ga0209277, IMG submission 187503) | Wastewater effluent complex algal communities from Wisconsin, to seasonally profile nutrient transformation and Carbon sequestration -... | ecosystem: Engineered > WWTP > Effluent > Algae... | reverse complement strand
GGCGACGTTTATAGTCTTCTGATTGTTCGACTGCATATCCACCGCTAGTTGAAGCATCAGCTGCACCTTCCACTTCAACAAATTTTGCGCCAAGAGACATGCACTGTTCTTTTACTTCAGGACGCGTATCAAATACATCTACTACCGCTCCAAGTCTTCGCGAGGTAGCAATGGCTTGCAATCCAGCTACACCAGCTCCTAAAATGAGTACTCTAGCTGGTGTGATCGTTCCTGCTGCAGTGGTCAACATAGGGAAAAATCGGCTATAATTAGATGCGGCAAGAAGAACTGCCTTGTAACCTGAAACGGTTGCTTGAGAACTCAAGACATCCATCGATTGTGCGCGAGTGATTCGTGGAATCATATCCATCGAAAAGATTTTAGCTCCATTCGTTGAAAGCTCTTTCATTTTTTGTGGAGTAGCCAACGGCGCAAGAGTCGCTATATAACATTTACCACTTGCAATTTGTTTTGCGGAGGCGGCATCTAACTCATGTATGGAGATAATGATATCTGAATTGGAGAGAATTTCATTTCTTGAAAGGATTTTAGCTCCCACTTTTTCATAATCAGAATCCGAAAAATATGCTCTTTCGCCTGCTTTAGTTTCAATCGAGACGGTAAAGCCTAGTTTCGTCAGTGCATCAATGATATCGGGAGTTATTGAAACTCGATTCTCATTTGCTGGTTCTTGTATTGCGCCAATTTTCATGTCTTTAAGCTCTTTTTAAAATATTCGATCGTTTTTTTAATTCCATCATTTAACGGAACAGTTGGCGTATAATTTAATTTGTTTTTGGCAAGGGCTAAATCTGGTTTTCTTCGTGTCGGATCATCTTGCGGTAAAGGCAAATAGATTATTTTTGATTTTGAACCAACTTCTTTGATTACAAGTTCGGCTAATTCTTTGACAGTAAATTCCCCGTCATTTCCAAGGTTCACTGGACCAATAAAATTTTCAATATTCATCATTTTGATGATACCATTTACAAGATCATCCACATAACAAAAGGAACGTGTTTGAGAGCCATCTCCGTAAATTGTTATATCCTCTCCACGAATCGCTTGGACAATAAAATTACTCACGACTCGGCCGTCATCAGGAATCATTCTCGGACCATAGGTGTTGAAGATTCGAATGACACGAATGTCAACTTGGTTCATACGATGATAATCAAAACAAAGTGTTTCGGCGACTCGTTTTCCTTCATCATAACAGCTACGGATCCCAATTGTATTTACGTTTCCCCAATAGGATTCCGATTGTGGGTGTTCCAGAGGATTTCCATATACCTCACTTGTAGAAGCTTGCAGGATGCGTGCTCCCACGCGTTTGGCAAGACCAAGCATGTTGGTCATACCAATGACGTTGGTTTTGATCGTTTTAATCGGATTGCTCTGGTAGTGAACAGGAGAAGCTGGACAAGCAAAATTATAAACTTGATCCACCTCCAATTTAATCGGTTCAGTGATGTCGTGACGGATGAGTTCAAATCGCGAATTAGAAAGTAGGTGATCGAGATTTTGTTTTCTTCCCGTATGGAAATTGTCAAGGGCAATGACTTCATTGCCTTCATGGAGAAGGCGCTCACATAAATGGGATCCAATAAACCCCGCGCCGCCTGTGATCAGAATACGTTTTGCCATTTAGATTCTATATTTGTGAATCTACTTTCCTGCGCAAATTAAAAAAACAGAATCCAGTCAGCTTAGTGGTCTTTCGGAGGAATATCTAGCAGTAAATTCGGTGGAAGGACAACTCCACTCTCGGGATCTACTCCTCTCCTTTCTAGCCAAAGTTTCGCTTCCGGAGACAATTCTCCTGGGAACTTTTCAAACTGATCAAGCGGGTTCGCGTGATCCTGGTCTTGTGAGCCTTGGTGAGTTTGAAGAGAACCTTTCAAAAAATAATAAATAATTCCAATACTTAACAAGGACCACAAAGTCGCGATTAGGTAACCCAGGAAAAGAACAGCAACGGGAACTTCCTCCGAGGTTAAGTCTTCCGGTGTCAATCCTGACATCCAAAAAGCTAAAATTCCAGCATCAGTTTCAGGAAGCTTATCCGCGAAATCGGAGAGGTCATAGATCGAGTATAACGAAATACTCGTGCCGAGAAAAACCAGCGCAAGAATCGATATCGATTCACCTAACATACCAATAACCAAAATTCCTACACCCCAAAAGATTCCAGTAAAATAAGCAAGTTCGCCTAACTTTGAGTATAATACGCTAATCGAAATCAACAAGAGTCCAAAAAGGATGAGAGTCTGTCTGGCGTTATGTCCTGAAAAACCACTTTTAAGTAATACGCCGCCGACAAGCGATGATCCGATATACCCCGCCGATACAACTAAAATGAAGGAGCCTCGAAAGGAAGCAGGAATGGCAATCGTTTCTCCACCTTCATTACCATGTAACGTGATTCCCTTGACCATACCTCCAGTAAATAGTGCTGCACTCGCATGACAGATTTCATGGATCAAAACTACAAATTCCTTTAAATAAGAAGTGATTTGATGATCCCAGAATGCGACAAGACTCAGAATCAGGGAGAGAAAGATGGCGAATTTGAGAGGTTTATCCGACATGGTCTTTTCTATTATCGGCTAGCCGGACGAAAAAGAAAGAGCGATAAATGTAATATCGTCTGTAACCTCCTTGTCTCCTCGGAACTGATTGATGGCAGCCTCTAATGCTTGCGGTAATTCCTTGATGGCCATTTTATCATGGGATTGCAAAAAGGCAGAAAGTTGCTCCTCGCCGTACAATTCGTCATTTTCGCCAAATGTTTCCGTGATTCCGTCAGAAAATAGAAACAGACGAGTTCCGGACGTGAGTTTCAGTTCCTGTGAAACGTAGTCTGTTTCAAGAATTCCCAAAACTCTTTGTGTTTTTGCGTGGGTCACGATCTGACCATTCGGATTCATCTGTAATAAGGCTAAATGTCCAGCATTAATGAAACGAAATGTTTTTTCGCTAGAGTCCAAGACACCTCCGAGAAGGGTCATAAATTCGCTTCCTTTGTATCGAGCCCGAAAGAAAGAATTGATTTCCCGAAATAGCCCTTCGAGGGAAGTTCCATTTCTTAGTTGCTCCCGAACAATTCCTTTGATGGCACTTACTAGAAAACCGGTACCTAACCCATGTCCAGCAACATCACCTAACAAGATGATCATTTTAGTGGTGGAGATGGGAATAATATCTAGATAATCTCCAGAAATGCCAACTGCAGGTTTGTTTAGGTAACCAAATTCGATTCCTTTGATTTCACTGGGTGCGATAATTCTCAATGTATTATCAACGATCGTGGCCGTTTGAATATCTCGTACGATTTTCCTTTTTTGGATTTCGTCTTCTAACAAACTATAATTCTCAATTAGCATGGCCGTAATTTTTACGACTTCATTAATAAACTTGAGTTCACCTATCGAGAAATAATTGGAATCAGCTTTTTCACCTAATAAAATTATGGCGCGTATCATCTTTTTTGAAGACGAATGACCATATGCTGGAAATGCTAACTGGACATTTAAACCTTTTAAAAAATTATAAAGCGTCTCACGGAGACCGATACCATATTCTAAATGGGAAGTAACTGTCACTCGATCATTATTCGAAAAATAATTCCAAATTTCCGATTGAGAAGGAATTCGCATAAAATTGATATTTCGTAAATCAGTACGAGCAAATTGATCGCCCGGAATCAAAATGATGATATTGGAAACGTTTAAGGTTTCCATTACAGTCTTATTGATAGAGAGAATTGTTTTTCTCATGGAGATCGGTTCTGTAATCAACTTTGTGATTTTCTCGATTCCATGACTGAGAACGGGATTTTTTTCAAAAAACCAAAAATCAATCCAGTCTTTTATTTTCAGTTTAATCGGAATCATATAACTCGTAAGAATAAATAATAATAAAATATTTAAAAACCAGCGATCCTTAATATAAGGAAGAGGTAAAAGGAAATCTACTATCAAAGATAACAGTATATATACCAACGCAGAGAGGGTAACGAGAACTAGTGTAACAAGAGTAGGCGTAAAAATGACAAATGAAGGAACAAAAGTATAACGATATGTTCCATAAAAGAAACTAATGATAAAAAATATATAAGTAAAAAAGAAATAAATTCTATGAGCATAAAACCAAGGATGTCCATTAAAAAGGATTAATGACATGGGCAAGGAAATATACAAAGCAATCGCCAGTAGGAGTGATATTCTTTTATAAAGAGCCTCACCAACTGGTTTGTTTTCAATGATATCTTTTGAGTTTAGTGTTAAATTTATAATACCAAAAAAAAGGTTTAGAGCATGCCCCATGTTCGCTATCTGATCTAAAATTTTAGAATTTGGATTTTCTTGTCCCGAAACAATAGCAATCACGAATGCGATTAAAAATTGAGGCAATAACCATTTTGAAGGAATTTCTTTTCCGCGTAACCGGTAAATCAAATGATAGTTTAGAAATGCGCCAAAATAAATAGAAAAGAAAAGCGGGAATATAGAAATATTGTAAGTGAGGAGAAAAATATTGGAAAAAAGGATCGCGGAAAAATTCAAAAAGAATGAAAAGATAAGTCCATCTCGGGTCGAGTAAAAAAAATAAACGGCCGTTAGTAAACTAAAAAAAGCTAAGATTAAATCTAAATAAAATTGTTTTAGAATATCTAATTTTTTGAATTCAATAAGTTTAAATTCTTTTGTCTCTACATTACCATTATCATCAATGATCGTTACTTTTTGAATTTGATCTTTGATGAGAGTGGATGGATTTGAAATCGCAATGATGTCCTCGCTTGCTATTTTTTTACCCCAAATTTCCTGGTTTCCATCACCTATGTTCACAATCAAGCCCGAGGAGTAATAAAAAAAAGGCAAGCGAATGGTTGTTTGTTGAATTCCAATAAAAGAAAAAAAGATTAAAAGGAAAAATATGAAGGCCGAAAATATAGTGATGGATAACTCTCTCATTTGTTTATATCTATGAGGCTGAATCTTAAGATCGGTTGACCGGTATAAAGAACTAAAATAGGGCCTCGGTCCAGCTGGATACGATTTTTCCAACCAATACTTGCAACTACTTCCTCTTCATTTTTTTCTCTAATTATTCTGAATTGTTTTCCTTCTTGTACTAGGTAAAGTTCGTTAAAATCTATTTTACCTATGATTAATTCATACTTATCTTTCCACTCGAGTTTTTGGAATGTAGAATGTATTAATTGTTTAATATCAGCGAATCCCTTTAAAATTCGTAATTGGGATTGGGAATAAACTACACCAAGAATGTATGAGAGTATGATCCCGATATGGTGATAAGTTCTACCCGCATTGAGAACGACGAAGTACCAAGACCCATCTTCTACCTGAAAAAATTCAACAAGATTTCCATGATGTCTTGGATAAGCATTTATTTTCCAGCCAGGTAATTCAGGAATGGTGCCAGTTTCCAGTAAATCCTGGACACGATTAGCATATTCAGCTTCCTTTCTATACTTCTTATTTTCCGCAATATGATATGAGAGGATATGATTATGAATCGTAACAGCTGATTGACCAGCTAGCAATGACAAGGTGTGTGCTGCATCTGCATTCGGAATGTTTGATACCGCTAAAAACCCAAATAGTTTTTCTCTAAATAAAAAAGGATGAATATAATTCGCATGAAGTTCCATAAAATCACTATTAATTTCAGAAGAATGAATTGCATCTGTTACAGAGGCCCCATCTTTTTTTGATTTTAAATAATCCTTAAAGTGTTGTTTAACGTTAATCTGTTTCGTTGGACTTAATTTTTTTTGACGACCTCGGAAGTATGTATGGAAGTCAAATGTGCCATCCGGCATAAGGATCGCCATTGTTCCTGAATGACTTTCAGTTATTTTTACCATATCCGGGAAAACATATTTTATGAGAGATTCTAAGTTGAATTGTTTGATTGCTTGGCGAAAAGATTCGGCATCCTCTGTTAGATACTCAGAGAGAAATCTCACTCGGAGTGATCGTGTTAATCTCTCCATTAAAGGAAGATAAATGAGTATAGAAACCGCCATTACAAGAACAAATGCCATCTCTAGTCCGTAATTTAAGTCATTCGGAATTTGATTGAGGATCATTAAATAAGTGAGAAATACTAATATAATATAACTAGCTCTTGAAAAGATAACTGTAAGCGAGACCTTAAGTTGGTAACTTGAAGGTAATATCTTTTTTAAAAATAAAGAAAACTGGAGCGTGCTCATGTAGTATAGTATGCGTTTTCTTTGATATAACCTTCAGTCAGGTCGCAACTCCAAAATGTTTTTTTAGTAATTCCGGCGCCTAACTTTACATTAATTTCAATTTCTTCGTTTGATTTGAGATACTCAGCAATTTTGCGTTTGGTGGAATCGTCCGCACCTTTTACTGAAATTCCTCCAAGGAATATTTGTAAAGAATCGTATGGAATGGGTTCATCAAAAACTTTTCCTACAGCCATGACAAATCGACCCCAATTCGGATCTCCGCCTTATATAGCGGTTTTTACGAGCGGGGAATTTAAAATTGATTTTCCTATTTTATTTGCCTGATTTTCATCTCGGGCTTCCTCAATCGTACATTCTAATAATTTAGTAGCGCCTTCACCATTACGTGCAATTTTTTTAGAAAGGTCAATAGCAATGGATTTGAAATTTTCTATAAAGAGCTCATCGGGAATTTTACCCGCCAGACCTGAGCACATTAGGACAACTGTATCACTTGTAGACGTATCGGAATCTATCGTAATACAGTTATACGAAACATTCACTACTTGTTTTAATATTTCCTTAATATCGCCCGATTCAGGTAAAAAATCAGAAATGATATAAGATAACATCGTGGCCATGTTAGGTTCAATCATACCCGCGCCTTTTGCAATACCATACATGACTCCCTCTTTGTTACCGAATTTAATTTCCCGGTAAGATATTTTTTTTGAGGTATCGGTTGTCATGATTGCCTCAGCAACTTCCTCTAAATTGCCTTCTTTTAAGTATTGTTTGGCGGAACTGCACGCAGTTATTAATTTTTCTATGGGCAATGGAACCCCAATCACACCCGTTGAGGAGGGTAGAATATTTTCTGCCTTGATGCCTAAAGAAACGGACAGAGCTTCGCAAATATCACGGGAGTCTTTAATCCCTTTTTCACCTGTGGCAACGTTTGAATTTTTTGAATTTATGACGATTGCCTGGAGGAAACCATCTTGTATGTGCTCTCTACCGACTATGATAGGCGCACCTGGAAAATTATTGCGCGTAAAAACTGCTGCCGCGTGACAAAGAGTGTTAGAGTAGATGACCGCAAAATCGAGCGTTTTGTCCTTGATTCCGATGTTTCGACCAAATGAGGAAAATCCAATTGGGTATTTCATAATGACATTACCAGTGTCATAAGAATAAAATAAATCGGCAACGATTAGTAGTTATTTTTTAGGAAATTCGAAAGTGAAAATTGAGCCCCGTCCTTGATTCGGGGTGACGCCCACTTCGCCAGAGTGTAAACGTGCGATATGTTTCACTATGGACAAACCAAGCCCTGTCCCCCCTTCTTTACGGGAACGATTCATATCGACTCTAAAAAATCTTTCAAAAATTCTTTCCGCATCTTCTGTCGAAACACCGATTCCTTGATCAATGATTTGCAATCGATACTTATCGACCAATTCTTCAGCATAAATTCGAATTTCAGTTCCTTCGGGTGAATAGGCAGAAGCATTTGAAATTAAATTGACCAGAACATGTTCAATGAGAACCATATCGGCCACAAATTTTAGACTGGGATCAATTTCTATTTTTAAATGTTGATTTTTACTAGAAAGTATGACACCTACTGAATCTGTAACATTTTTCACTAAATCTAACAATACAAAGGTTTGATACAGAATCGTTGTTTGGTGGTTTTCTAGTCGGGAGATTGTTAGCATATCTTCCACTATTCTAACGAGTCTTTCTGTATTTCTAAGTATCGCATCCAAGAACTTTTTTTCATTCGAACCTGGTTCTAGTCTCAGTTTATAGTCTAAAGTTTCTGCGTAGCCCTTGATGGATGTGATAGGAGTTTTTAATTCATGTGATGCATTTTGGAAAAATTGTTCGCGGATAAGTTGGTTCTGTCTATCTTCTGTAATATCTAACAACACACCTATATGAAGATAGATCACTTCATTAGATTTGATTGGATAAATCCGAGCATTGTAAAAATGATTTCCTTCTTGAAACTCAGTTCGTCCCTCAATCCCTTTTTTGAGTTTAGATTCGATAAACGAAAGTAAGTCTTTGTTTTTAACAGCAATTTTAATCTCTTTAAATTGAGAATTCTCGGAGATGATGTTCGAGGGAATATTTCGATTTAAAAAAAGAAATTTCTTTTTTGTATCGATAGCAAAGACACCTTCCTTAAGATTTTGCAGAAGTGAATTGAATTTCTCTTTTTCTACTGTCAAATCAAGGAATTGGTTTTTAAGACGTTTTGCCATTTCATTGATGGAGAGAGTTAGATTGGCAAGTTCCAGAATCTCTGGTGACGATAGCTCTACACCAAAATCGCCAGCATTAATCTCTTTGGTTTTCTTCTCAACCATAGCTAGGGGGTCGATGACTTTCTTAGCTATGGTAAAGGAGACGTAAAATGTACCAAAGATTGAAATTAGAACGTAAACGAAGAGCAGTAGTGGGCGAAAACCTGGATGGATGAAGTCGAGGAGGAAAATCACCCCGATAGCCAGAACAATAAGAAAAAGTAAGAGACCCCAGTTTAAAAGAAGTAATGTGGAAAAAAAGCTACGCATCTCGGAATCGATACCCGACTCCCCGAATGGTTTCTAATCTTTCTTTTTCACCTAACAGCTTATCTCGAAGTCTTTTGATATTTACATCGACAGTTCTATCGGTAACAAAGACATCTTTGCCCCAAATTCGATCTAAAAGTTTGTCTCGCGAGAAGGCGACGCCAGGGTTGGAAGTAAATAATTGAAGAATTTTAAACTCGATTAAGGTTAATTCGATTTCTTTTCCATCTACATAAACTTTATGAGCAGTAGGATTGATTTGAATTTTACCTGTCGATACCGGGGAAAGATTTTCGTTGGATGCGGCTTCCGAATTTCTTCGTGTAACGGTTCTTACTCGAGCCACCAACTCTCTAATATTAAAAGGTTTTTTAATATAATCATCTGCACCTAGTTCTAAACCAAGTACGACATCTGTTTCTCCCGTTTTTGCAGTTACCATGAGAATGGGTAGGTGTGGGTATTTTTCTTTAATCCTTTTGCAAAGATCCATTCCGCCGATGCCAGGCAGCATTAGATCCAAAATGATACCATCTGGTAGATTTTTTTCTAACCTTGGTAACACTTCCATTCCATTGTGGCAGACCTCTACTTGGAAACCTTCCTCTTCCAAATGGAATTGGATGAGCCCAGCAATGTCTTCTTCGTCATCGACTACAAGGATTTTCATAATACGATTGTAATGTAACCGATTCCTGTTACATTACGAATACAATTTAATTACAAATTTTGTATAATTGCTATTCTGTCAGCTGGTTGATATCTCGAATGGCATTTCTTTGGCGAAGGAGTAAAAATCCGAGGAAACCAGAGAATAGAATCAATGCCAGGACAAAAACCCAAAGAAGACTTCGTAATCTTGCCTGTTCTTTTTCAACCGCGGAAACTTCTTCCAGATGTGAGATGAGAAAGTAAAAATGGTCAATTTTTGGATAACTTGCTTTTGCTTCTTGGCGTAAAGATGTGATCAGCTCTTTTGTTTGTTCTTTGGAAAGCCTTTCTATGAAAGGAAGAGATTTATCCAAATCCATATCCAAAAACTCCCGAGCAGTCGGAATATCGATCGGTTCAGTTGCGACGGCCGGGATTTGGAAGAAAAACAAGAAAGATAAAAATAAGAGTTTCAGACCATTACACCTCAGTAAATCCAAGTTTCTCCTTCCATTCTTTTAGAAAAGGAATTCGTGAATTGATGAGAAGAAATCCAAATAAGAGGGAATAAAAACAAAAGAACAAGCTAGAACTCAATAAGATTGGCATGAGTTCGATATCGGAACCAAACAATCGATAGGCAGCATAGAGAGTTCCGAACGGAATCAGGAACAAAGTCAATGAAAAGAGCAAACCAGAGATCATATAGTGCACTGGCAATAATTGATTGAGCACACGAAAACGAACAAGCTCAGATGCGGGTTGGTTTTTTTGAAATGGATCAGGGCTCTGAAACAAAGAATCATTCCGGAGAAGTTTTTTATTTTTCATGATGCCACCACTTGCGAATCAAATCCTTTCCCCGCGAGATATGACTTTTGATTGTATTCAGTTTGATATCCATGTCATCTGAGATTTCTTTTAACGACATATTTTCAAAATAATGGAGAATGATCGGTTTTCGGTAAACGGCAGGCAATTGAGAGATGAGAGATCTCAGGAGATTTCCATCTTCCTCTTTTGCAATTTGTTCAATGATGCCAGAACTGAGATCTGACTTGGCGTGAATCCCATGTGATTCTTCTAAAGTTTCTAAAGTTGGTTTTCTTTTTTTGAAATGTTTTGAAATTTCATTGCGAGCAATTTGGTAGATCCAAGTTGAAAATTGAGCTTCCCCTCGAAATGTACTTAAAGACTCATAAACCTTCAGAAAAACTTCTTGGGTGAAATCTTCGGCTTCATCTTTTGTATCGAATGCTTTTAAAGCCTGTGAAGAAACCATACCTTGGTATCTTTTCATCAATAACTCGAAGGTCTGAACGTCTCCGCTGAGAACTCGTTGGACGCAATTCCAGTCTTCTTCGTTACAGACTCTTGTCGGTAAGCTACTTAGCTTAGTTTGTAATAGGTCAATAGACCGAGACCAATTGCGAATGGGATTAACCCTCCAAGCATCGCCATGGAAATTCCCATAACGAGTATAAACACTAAGGATAGGGCAAATCCTGTGAATGTCAACAAAAGACCCAAGAAAAAAGAATAAGTACGCAAATCAAACGACCATGGCTTGTATTGACCTGATTGGATCAATGCCATCTTTTGTCGGTGTTGCCAAAGAAACAGGAAGAACAAGAGTGTGGTTCCGAATATGATGCCTAAATTGGGAACTAGATAAAGAAAGATTTTACTCGCCGAATGATTTTCTTGGTTGGCTAGGATCTGTTGCAATAACTGTAATACTTCTGTAAATTGTTCCGAATTCATTTCAAACTACCTCATGCGATATAAGCTGGGATGCATACGTTTCTAAAAGTGCGAGTCCCTCTGGCCGATCACACTGAAAAATATGGACTCCGGCGCTATAGTTTTCGCCCTCAAGGGATGGTTTTTTGATACTTCGCAGAGATCCGTAAAATGTATAGATTAGACCATTGATTTCTACCTGAAAAGAGGACGGAGTTCCAACAGGACGATTTTCCAAGATGTTTGAATTTGGAAGATAAATTCCAATTCCTCTTCCATCTTGGCTAAGGTCGCGAATAAGACACTTATCACCGACGATTTCCCAATCCTTGGCATAAGAAAATTCGAGATGAAAAACATACTCCTCTGCTTGTCTTTCTAAAAATGCCAGAAGCGGACTGATACCTTGACTGCCATCGATATCTTGTTGTAAGGCGGCATTGCCGAGATCGGGAAGATTACTCATGATTTCGAAATAACCGAGAAGTATTTTTTCGTTCGAAAACACCGGGAATATCAAAACGGATTTTATGTTGTTCACTAACAGATTGTCTAGATAGGATCGAACATATATTTCACTTAACTTTTTTGGAGAAAAGAAACCGCGCTCTGTATAAAAAAGACTTCTATTGGAATCGCGAAGATAGTACGGCGAGGAAGTCGTGCTCAACGCTTCCATCAGTGGCGTATCGGCTGCATAATAAAAACCTATGTTTACACGTTTGATAAAATAACCGTAGTTAGTTAGTATTTGCTCTAAGTGAACTTGCCACTGGTTTAATGCTTGGTTTATGATGGATGTTTTACCATAGAGCGAAATGATAGTGCTAATGTCAATTTTGGCTGCGACTTGAAAATTTTTAGTATATATATCCTCGATGGATGTGCGTTTGGCGGATCTTTCCAAAGGTTCGATTAAAACCTCCGTTACTAGAAACAAATCATCTTGGTAGGGATTGACCTGTTTAATTTTGATCTCAACACGGTTATCTTTAAGTAAACAACTCAAAACACTCGGTTTCGATGTCAATGGTGCTTCTGATGTGAGTTCAAAATGAACTGATTTAATGATATCGCTGACTGAAATAGGATTTTTAATTTGGTATTTTTGTTTTGTTTTTGGATCGAGGAGAGTGGTATTTACGAGCTTGGAAAGGATTCCTAAAACAGTTCTTTGGTCAGTAAGTCTATATTTTTTCATGTCTAAAGAGTATGCTTCGTAAAATCATAATCTTGGTCATTGTTTTTCCATCCTTTTTCCCTATTTGGGGCGAAAAACCTAAGTATCAATACTTCGGTAAGGCGTTCGATTTAAAAAGTGGAAAATTCGTTTATTCAGACAACCATAAAGAATATTTTCAAAACGGCAAACATATATATTCAGAAATAAGCTACAAAGATGCAAATGGTAAAGAATTCGGAAAAAAACACATTGAATTTTTACCAAATTCGAACCTTCCTACCTTTCGCACGGAAGACAATCGTGATGGTTATACGGAAGGTGCGGATGTAAATGGACGGTCTGTGAAACTTTTTTTCCGAAGGAAATCACAAGATCCGATGAGTGAAAAAACGATTACTCCCAGTCAACCTGCCGTGATGGATGGTGGTTTTGATTATTTTGTAAGAGAGAACTGGAGTCGGTTAGAATTGGGTGAACGAATGTCTTTTCGATTTTTAGCTCCTGTGCAATTGGATGATTACCCATTTGCAGTAGAAAAAATAAAAGATGAAAAGTGGAAAGGACGCGATGCCCTTTTTCTGAAATTAGAGATTGATAATTTCGTTTTGAAAAGAATTGTAAATCCGTTTCTTTTAGTATATGATTATAAGACAAAACGAATTTTGCAATTTGATGGCTTATCGAATATCAATGATGAGAATGGAAAAAGCCTTCGTGTAAGAATTGTTTATGATTATCCAAAGGAAATTCTGCTCGATTGACACAAAGAGATTTTGCTCAGTTTTTTAAAGATCCAAGGACTTGGAAGGAAGACCTGATCGCTGTCGGAGGAGACTTCAGTCCGGATCGACTCGCCTTTGCTTATTCCCATGGGATTTTTCCTTGGTCAGAAAATCCGATTCGTTGGTACTCTCTGGATCCAAGAGCGATCTTTGATTTAAATCATGTCCATTTTTCGAGAACCATCCTACGAAAGATTCGTAAACAGCATTTTCGAATCACTTACAATGAAGCATTCCATGCCGTGATGCTAGGTTGTTCCTATCGAGAGAAAGACAACACTTGGATCACACCAGGATTTCTGAAAGGGTACCAAACGTTTCATAAGCTTGGATATGCACACAGCGTAGAGGCTTGGAACGAAAAAAATGAGTTGGTTGGCGGAGTGTATGGTGTGGCTATCGGTAAGTTTTTTGCCGGAGAGTCCATGTTTGCTTACGAATCGGATGCAGGAAAAATCGCACTGTATCACTTGTTTGAAAAATTACGGGCATCAGGTTTCATTCTATTTGATACCCAACAACTAAACCACGTTACTTGGTCGTTAGGCGCTTACGAAATCCCGAAAGAAATCTATTTAAGTCGCCTGGAAAAAGCCATTGGCGATGCGAAATTGTGGGTCATTCCACAGTGATTAAGTGCAATTGGTTCAGTTCTGGCTTGGATACATTCTTTATTTTTTCGAACAATTCGATGAGTTTTGTTTTCTGGTGCTTTAAATCGGAAAAAGGACTCAGCTCACTCGATGAGGAAAGTATCGATTTTGCATCCTCTACTGGGAGCAAGGTTCGATAAATCTCAAATTCCTGAATTCCTACCTCTGGATGGTTTTCACCTTTTACATACAAAGGTTTCGAAAGACTCAATCGAATGAATTGTATAGGAAGTTTCGAGACAGCTGCCACCAATCGTGCATTGTACATGGAGTGAGAACGAACTGTATTTTCAAAATATTCCTTTTGAGAATTAAATGTCAAAGCTGTCGTACCACCATAAGAAACATTTAACTTCCAAAGTTTTGTTTTTGTGTCTTCCTCTAAGGACCAATCTTTTAATAAATGCGGAAAGACTAAGGGCAAGATCTGAGATAAAGCCGAGTTTAAATCTAAACTCTTATCTTCTTGGATCTTTATGATCCTTTCTTCCGATGGTTCAGAATTACATTGGATCGCCCCAAATAGAAATAGGAAGACAACAAGATAGATTCTTAGAATCATTTTGTTACTTACTCTTAGGCATTTTCCCAATCAACATGAGTCCATACATCATCCAATCGGATGCAAAAGAGTAGAACGGATATTGGAACGTGGCAGGACGATTGTGTTCGACGATAAAATGACCAATCCAAGCAAAAAAATAACCGGAAACAAGTGCTCCCAGTACATTCATCCAGGAACCAGTGCTAATAAAACCAAACAAAAAACCTAGCGCAAGGGATGTTCCAATAAAATGAAGGGCTCTATTGATGGGGTGACTATGTTCAGTAAGATAAAAAGGAAAGAATTCTTTTAGGGATTTGTACGATACTTTGTTATCATTCGATGTATTCATTGCTCATGTTCCTCTCGAATGATTATATTATCTAAAATTTTTCTTCTGCCAACTCTAATTTAGTGGAATTTTTTCCGATTTTATCGATGAAAAGAGAACCTACGTGACTATCATAAAAATTTGTTGCGCGTTAGAAGGTACTACCTAATATGCATTAACATTTTAAAATCTAACAAGAGACAAACTAACTTGCGAGAACAGGGGTAAAAATGAAACCAAAGTCAATCAAATCCGATGAGTTAACAAAGATTTTTTCAAGCCTTAAGAAAGGGGAAGAGTCGTCCATCGGAAGTTATTTGATCAAGGGCATTCGTCTGCAAATCAGCAAATACAATCTTTCGGATGCAGAAAGAGTTCAGTTGCTTTATAAACGCAGAAGGGCACAAGGACTTTGTATTGTCTGCGGGACTAAGGTTACTAAAAAAAATGCGGCTACAGGAAAACTGTACAGACTATGCGAAACTCACAGAAACAAGATCGATAAAGGCGAATAATTAAATTTTTCTAATATATCTTCATCGGCAGGAGGGAGTTCTCTCTTGTCGGTGAAGTACCTTTCCTTAAATTTTCTTTCTAAACTCTAATTCTTTGAAAATCCTCTCTTTTTCTTCCTCCGAATAACGACTCCAATTCCCGATTTCTTCCAAAGTCCGCGCACATCCGGCGCAAAGTCCAGTTTCCGGGTCCATCATACAAATTTTGATACAGGGTGTTTTTCGTGACATAGGATCGAAAATAGTAAATTTTTATAAAATTTCCTAAGCATGTTTTGAATTCCGTCGATCCTTCATTTGTGGGAATGGGAAACATTTAATGTTGGATTGGGTAGAATCACTTAGAAGCCTATTTACTAATGAAATAGACTGTTACAAACGCCTTTTGGAATTGGAAGGCAAAAAAAGAGAGGCAATCCATGCCGCCGATGGGAAATCCCTCGAATTTTGCGTAAAAGAAAGCTACCACATCATGGTCGAAGCTTCTGAACTCGAAAGAATTCGTATGAGAACCATCGAAGATGTTTATAAGAAGGAGAAATTCGAAAAAGAAGAAGAGTCAATTACTCTCACGAATTTTCTAAATCAAATGGATCGTGAATCCAATTATAAACTTAAGGGATTTGCGCAAGAACTGAAGAGTGTAGTACAGAACCTAAAGGAAGCGATCATGATCAATGAAAAGCTTCTCAGAACGAGAAAGGATTTCTTGCAAACTACCATCGACGCGCTGCAAGAGCATGCTCGCGAGAAAGTATACACTTCTAATAAACAACCCATTCGGCGAGGGCAGGGCCAAAAGAGCGCCGTCATTTTGAACGCGACTGCCTAGGAGAGAGAATATGGGATCCACATTTCAAGGTATAGAAATAGGAAAAAGAGGGCTTTCTGCTCACCAGCAAGCCATTCAAACAACTGGTCATAATATATCGAATGCAGATAACAAACATTATGCTCGACAAAGAGTAGTAATGAATAGCATGGATCCGATTTACGAACCTGCATTGAATCGTGCTGAGGTTGCCGGGCAAATTGGACAAGGCGTCAAAGTCGCAGAAATCGAGAGAGTACGAGATAATTTTATCGATGATCGGATCATCGAGTCTTCCTCTTTGAAGGACTACTGGGGAAAAAAGAACGACTACCTCTACCAAGTGGAAACTGTTTTTAATGAGCCATCTGGGACGACCCTAAGAACACTTATGGATAACTTTTGGTCTTCTTGGGAGGACTTATCAAACTATCCTGAGGAGACAGCACATAGAGCAGTCGTACAAGAAAAAGCAGAAGGCCTTGGAAGTCGAATGGAAGATGTGTTTAAAAAACTCACTCAACTTCGTGACCAAGCAAATCGTGAAATTGAATCTAAAGTCAACCATCTGAACACGATCGCAGAAAACATCAAATCGTTAAACGAAAAAATAACGAAATCACAAGCATTAGGTGACAATCCAAATGATTTACTTGATAGAAGAGATGAACTTTTACAAGAATTAGCAGGCATGGTGGATATCACAATCGGAAGAAGTGATGAAGATGAACTGATGGTATTTATTGGTCAACAAATCCTTGTTCAAGGACAAAAAGTACATCAAATTGATCTTGTTGGAAACCCTTCGAACGACGGGCTTCTAGATATGAAATGGCAAGAAACCGGCAAGCCAGTACTTTTAAAAAAAGGTAGCATTCAGGCGTTATACGAAATACGCGACAACATTCTGGTAGAAAAAATCAATCAAGTGGATGCTCTTGCTATCAATGCGATGGATATTATCAATGAAATTCATAAAGATGGATTTGGATTGAATGGAAAAACTAATCTTACTTTTTTTGAAGAAAAGTCCTTAGCGACAAATACATTTGGCGAAATTGATACCGATGGTGATGGCATTAACGATAAGACTTCTGTCTTTCGTGTTACGGGTAGAACTTCCATCGACCCTGATCGTCCAATCGGAATTAGCGGAACGATGAGATTCCTGAAACCAACGGCTGGTGGTGAGGAAGAAGTTCTGGTTCCTTACTCTAAAGATGATACATTAAATGCTGTTATCAAGCGAATCAACAGATCCGAGACTGGTGTTGTGGCTTACATGTCGCATGACAATCAGTTGGCATTAAAAGCGACAACTAACAAAATCGATAAAAAAGAGAACTTTATGATTCGCCACTTAGAGGATTCCGGTGAATTGTTAGTTGGTTTAACAGGTGTCTTATCTGCTAGCGGCTCCGCGGGTTCTTTTGATTATCGTAAGTTAGGTGAATTAAATAAATTTCAAGCCAATTCTCAGGATGTAACCCTTACACCGATGTATCACCCGTCCGCATTTTTTAAAATGTCTGCTGAGGTGAAAAACAACCCGGCAAATATTGCCGCCGGTAGAGGAAAAGATGTTGGTGGTACCGGTGATTACAATACACCACATGGACACAAAGATGGAACCAATGCACTATTGATTGCTGCGGCATTGCGTGAAAAACCTGTGATGTTCGATTATTCAAAAACGACAGATGATTTTTATAACTCTCTTATTTCTAAACTTGGTACTGAGGCGCGTGAAGCAAGCCAGGAATATACTACGCAAACCGAGTTGATGACAGAGCTAGAAAATATGCGACAGTCTGTCATGGGCGTGAATTTAGATGAAGAAATGGCAAACATGGTTCAATTCCAACAGTCTTACAATGCTGCTGCTCGGATGATATCAACTATGAATGACATGTTAGATACTATAATAAATAGGTTAGGTGGATAATCATGATTCGTATCACAAATATGATGCAGAACAACTCTTTGGTGCGTAATTTAAATCGTCACCAAATAGCTCTAGATGAAACACAAAACCAGTTGGGTACTGGTCTAAAAATCAGAAAACCTTCAGACGACCCGAGTGCAGCAACAAATCAAATGTATTTTCGCTCTCGTTTGAACGAATTATCTCAGTACGACGAAAACATTGCAGATGGCTACCAAAGACTCCAGCAGGTAGATGGCGTATTAGACAAAATGGGCGAAATTTTTCAAAGAGTTCGCGTTTTAACAGTACAAGCCGGAAATGGTATCTATCAAGGTGATAAAGGTTTTGAACTCGAAGTTGCTGTAGGAAAAGAAATTGATCAACACTTGCGTGCAATTGTTGACCTAGCTAATGCTAGAGATGCGACAGGCCAACCGCTGTTCGGTGGATATGTAACGGAAAGACCTCCTTTCGAACCAATAGAATCGAAGATCAAAGGTTTACAAGGTTTAGAGCTGAAAAATCAATATGTGGGAGTAGAATACCGAGGTGATATTGGTGAACAGCTTCGAGAAATTGAGAAAGGCGAATACATACCTGTAACAATTCCAGGAAATAAAGTTTTCTGGGGAACGAATGTTAGTGTTACGAGTAAAGTAGACAACTCAGCTTACCAGGCGACTTCTGATCAAATATTTAAAATCGATAATGTGGAAATTCATATTTCGGTAGGTGATACTATTGATGATGTAATCGACAAAATCAATAATTCACCTCTCGAGGTCAAAGCATCCAAACTTGCCCAAGATAACATTTCGATTTCTTCAACGGCACCTCATCAAATTTGGATGGAAGATGTGGGCGGTGGAACCGTCTTAAAGGATATCGGACTCATCGAACCTTCTGCTAGCGAGCCACCAAATAATTATTCAAAATCTGCTACAGTCACTGGTCTTTCGGTTTTTGATGTTTTGATTCAGTTGCGAAATGATTTAATTCAGAAGGATCAGGAAAGAATCGGTGGAAGAGATCTAGGTGATTTGGATTTAGCATTAGAGAATATTCTTCGCCATCGTTCTACGGTTGGAGCAAGAATGAATCGAATGGAAGAGCATGAAGACAGAGTCTCGTATGATAAAATGTACATGACTGAGCTTCTTGCTAAAAATGAAGGTATTGATTTTCCTGAGACAATCATGAATTTAAAGTGGCTTGAAACTATCCATAGTTATGCGCTGAATGTAGGTTCAAAAATAATTAAACCAACACTTATGGATTTTCTTCGTTAATAGATAGGACTTAGCATGCCAATTACACTACATACAAAACCTTTTGGAACAATCGATGTAAATGAACGTCAGATACTTCAGTTTCCACAAGGACTTCTTGGTTTCGAAAAATTCACAGAATATGCCCTGATTGAAGAAAATGCCGAAAGTCCATTTAAGTGGTTACAGTCCACCAAAGAATCTGGACTCGCATTTATCTTAATTCAACCAGAATTATTTTTGAATGAGTATAATCCCATTGTATCGGATGAAGAGTTGAAAGAAATCGGCCTTGATTCTTGGAAAGAAGGAATCATCTTTTTAATCGTTACTATTCCTCATGACAATCCAAGAGGTATGACTGCGAATCTCCAAGGTCCGGTAATCATTAACGCAAAAAATGGAAATGGAAAACAACTAATATCTCGTGATGAAAGCCATCATATAAGGAAAAGTATAGTTGAAATGATGGAAGAGCCCACTTCCCAAAAGGTTTAAGTTGTGTTAGTTCTCGCTAGAAGAAGCAATCAATCCATAATTATAGGTGATGATATCGAAATTGTGATCGTCGATATCAAGGGAGACCAAGTTAAGATTGGTGTCAAAGCACCTAAAAATGTTTCGGTACATCGGGCTGAAGTTTATAAAGAGATACAAGAAGAAAACAAAAAAGCTGCTGGAACAAATATCAAACCAGAAGAACTCGGAAAACTAGGTGATATATTTAAGAAGAAGAATAAAGAAATTAATCCGTAAAAAATGAAGAGAAAATTTTTGGTTTGGTTTTTGCCTTTGATCGTCGTAGGCTTACAGCGGTTATTTGGATTTACATTTCGTATCGTAGAATTGGGAAAAGAACCTTATTCCCGTTTGGTAACCTCTGGGTCGCCGCTAATCTTGTCCATTTGGCACACAAACGTTCTTTACTCTCCTTATTTTCATCGAGGAAAAAATGTAGCAGTTCTCATCTCGGAATCAAAAGACGGAGATTTTATAAATCAAGTAGTCGTTCGTTTTGGGAATTTGAGCATTAGAGGTAGTTCTTCGAAGGGTGGATCGAAGGCATTGAAAGCGATGATCGCCCATCTCAAAAAAGGACTTTCCGTTGCGTTTACCCCAGATGGTCCAAGAGGTCCGGCTCTAATCGTTCAACCTGGACTCATTGCAGCGGCTCAAATCACGCAGGCTCCCATTGTTCCCTTTCATTATGAATGTACGAGACAGTGGATCTTAGAAAAATCCTGGGACAAACATCGAGTTCCTAAACCTTTCGCAACCGCGGTAATTTCTTATGGAGAGCCTCTGCGGATACCAAGGACACTTTCGGAGTCGGAATTCGAAACTGAAAGATTGAGAGTCGAAAAGGCTATGCTTGCAAATCGTGACCGTGCAATCGCAGAAGTGGAACGACTAACAAACAAAAAAGCTTAAATTATTGTTGTCTATTCAGAGGACTAAGACTCTTTTCTATTATGGCTAATCTATTTTCCTCCGATGTTCATGTTATTTCTGATGATACAAATTACAAAACGACGATTAATGCAGGGAAACATTCAATCGTTTCCGATGAGCCTTCCGATTTAGGAGGAGGGGATCTGGGACTCATGCCGACTCAGCTTCTCGCAGGAGCGTTAGGAGCATGCACAAGTATCACATTACGAATGTATGCTGAAAGAAAACAATTTCCTCTCGAAAACGTTGAAGTGTTTGTGAATATTGATAAAATCTCGCCAGAAGAAAACAAGTTCGTAAGGAAACTGAAACTCACGGGAGTCCTCACTGATGAACAGAAGGAACGACTTATGCAAGTAGCAAATGCATGCCCCGTTCATAAGATTATCTCTGGGAAAGTTCAAATAGAAACCTCTTGGGCTTAGAATGTTAAAAAGTTGGAAATCTCAATTTAACAAAGAGATTGATCCTATCATTCTCCAAACTCTGGAAGAGGAAACGATTCGCAATGGACAAGCAATTGCTTACATACGTGTCATAGTAACGTCAATCTGGCTTTTACTTTCTTTGTATATTGGTCTGATTCTTGGAAAGAGAGATTGGGCAAATCCAATTCCATGGCTATCCATTTACTTTGTGATCAGTCTTCTGATTCTATTTGTATCGAAGACAGGAAAAAAAAGAAAAACGATCCTGAATTGGACCAGCGTTTTGGCAGACATGCCTTTCATTTTTATTTCTATGAAAATATCTTTGTCGAGTGCTCCTTACCCTCTTTTTGCTGTCGGAATAAGTGTCGCCTTTTTTTTGTTATTTTTAATTCCCGCTTCAACTGGTGCCTCCTACTTACCTATTTTTATAGGGACGATTGAAGTTTTCGTTTTTGAAGTTTTATTGATGTTGGAAGCAAATATGCAATTTCCTGTTTGGGTCGGAAGTACAGCTTTACTTTTATTGGTAGCATTTATCGTAACTTTGCAAGTAGCCCGTCGACCTCTTCGGGTGGCGAGTGAGTATGCAAAGGAAAAGGGGAAGCGAAATGAACTCTCTAGATATTTCTCACCAGCTGTTGCTGAAAAGATATTGTTTACACAAGATTTTATTGGAAAAACAGAAAAGCGAGAAGTGACGGTTTTATTTTCTGATATTAGGGGATTTACTTCGCTTTCTGAATCCATGGATAGTGAAGAGGTGATAGGTTTCTTAAATGAATACTTGACGATTATGGTTCACGTGATTTTTAAAAATGGTGGGACGCTCGATAAGTTTATCGGAGATGGAATCCTAGCGTATTTCGGTGCACCGATTGACCAACCAGATCACGCGATTCGTGCAGTGAGAACTGGTCGTGATATGCTTCTCGCCGTACATGAATTAAACATAGTTCGAAAATTACGAGAGGAACAAGAATTAGAGATCGGTATAGGATTACATTCTGGTTCGGTCGTACTTGGTGACATCGGATCAGAAAAACGAAAAGAACACACCATCATTGGTGATACCGTCAATCTTGCGTCAAGAGTGGAATCATTAACCAAAGAATTAGGTAAACCTTTACTCGTGACTCATGCGGTTGTTGAAAAAACGAAAAGTGAATTTCAATGGCAGGAGGCATCTGTCCCGATTTTTGTAAAAGGTAAGAAAGATCCTATCCAAACCTATTTTCTTTAAAGCTCCTCCCATAGTTGGATGGCGGTAACAGAACTACCATTCCATTCTATCTTCGTATGAAAGTGTTTACCATGTTTGATACGAGGAACTTTAGCTCCATTGATATAAAATGTACCGCCAGTATAGACGAGTGATTCTCTTTCCTTTCTTAAGTCAGAAATAAAATGGTGCATATGACCAGATAACACTGCTGGCACTTTTTTACCTATTTCTTTGGCGTAAGATATTGCGGCCGTTAGGTCCTCGTCACCGAAATCACCGCCGTTGGCGAGAAAATCTGCACCAAAAATAGATGTTCTTTCAGATCCAAGCCCTTTAGGACCGTTATGGGAAAGGAAAAATATGTTCTCCTGTTTGACCGAGTCTATTAATTTTTTTAATTTAATAATAGATTCTTCCATAGAGGAAACCAAGTAATGTTGATTCACATTGGCCTGAAAACTAAAACCATTTCCCATGGCGTGAGGTCGTGTTACAATTAGAGCAAGGTCTTTTTCTTCGGATAAAACAGCAGTGCTATATCCCATCATAGGAATCGGTCTCGTCGTTTGCGCAAATGCTTTCATTCTTCCTGAATATCCTAAGCTTCCTGCACGTTTCAGTAATTTTTGATTTAATACCTCGCCCAAAATTCCAACTATATTGGTTCCATCCCAATTTCCTGGAATCAAGAATGCTTTTTTTGTCAGACCGGACAAATTGTATTTAGGAAGAAAAGATCCTGAAATTCTTGGTCGTCCTAGGTCTCCCGTAAAAAACAATGCATCATAATCTGACGCATTAAAGTATTCTGTATCTTTTCGATTCCAAAATCCATGGATATCACCAATGAGAGCAAATTTCATATTATTTTTTTAACTCCACTAATGACTTTTTAATTAAACTTTCATAGGTACCACCTAATCGAAGGAAAGCGACTGGTTGACCAATTGGAGCATTTAGAGTAACTGTTGTTTTTCCTGAATAAACTTTTCCTGTCCAAATATGTTCCCATTCACCTTTGGGTAAGTAAACTTCGACTTCGTCCTGGCCTGCCCTCGTTACTGGAGCGACAAGAATATCATCCCCTAAAAAAAATTGATACTTTTTGTTCACCAAATTCGTATCAGTTGGTTCGACTAAAAAATTATGCCTTACGACTGGAATTCCAGTTTTATTTGCTTCGTTGACTAGTTCTTTGATATAGTCTTTGAGAGAATAATGCAGTTTGCCTATCTTTGCAAATAATTTTACAGTTTCTTCATCTGATTGGGAAGTAACACCTTCCTTGTTTGTATACTGATAAACCTGCCAGTTTTTTAAAGGCTTATTTCCTTCGTGAGTTCGAAATATCGGAGTAAAAGCAGATAACTCGGCCCATCTTAATAAAAGTTCCTTAGGACGATGATAATTTTTTAAGGGATTGGAGATTGTTGTATAGCCACCAATATCGCTATGATTTAACGCATAACCGCTGATACCGGAAGTAGTTAGGCCGAGAATCGAAGAAGGAAGGCCATCGTGTGTCCCGAAACTTACCATCTGATCGCCTTCCCAAAAAAGAGTTGAATAAGCGTTAGAGTAAGAATAGCCTGCACGAGTAAAAAAGATGATTTTACCTTCTTTTCCAGCTTCTTGTATTGCTTCCCGATTGATGCGTGCCCAATCGACTGGATATTGATTGTGATATACTTTCGCATCAATGCCTGAGTGTAATTTTGCATCGAAGGGAAGCCATTCCCCAAAATCAGCCATCCATCCAGTCAAACCTACATCAATCATATTCTTTTTTATGATACTTTTTGTCCATTTCACAGCAGCAGGATTTGTTAAATCGATGAGGTACGCGGGAAAACCTACTGTTTGGATTAAGTAGTCGGCGCCTGATGAATTTTTAACTAGATATCCATTTGTCTTCGCTTCGACGAGCAGTGAATTCTTAAAATCGTCATTCGGTTTTTTAGGGTCCG
>Ga0209277_10000322_pt1 | contig 24383 bp, 23 predicted proteins | sample JI81AbrownDNA_FD_187503 | JGI IMG/M metagenome (GOLD analysis project Ga0209277, IMG submission 187503) | Wastewater effluent complex algal communities from Wisconsin, to seasonally profile nutrient transformation and Carbon sequestration -... | ecosystem: Engineered > WWTP > Effluent > Algae... | reverse complement strand
AGGATCAAGGCGTCCGCCTGGGCCAGCTCAGCCAGCACCGAGTCGGGCAGCACCTCGCCGGTGCGTTGCCAACGCTCGGCGCCCAGGTCGTAGTGCGTGAAGTCGAAGGCGCTCTCGCCGACGACCTCCGTCAGCACCTTCAGCCCCTCGGCGACGACCTCCGGACCGATCCCGTCCCCGGGAATGACAGCGATGTTCTGCGGCATGTCCGTCACTGTAGAAGCGCTCCCGCGGGCACTCCGCCCGTCTCACCCGTCGCGCGTTGGTGCGGCCCGTGCCGTCGCAATGCAGGGTCCGCCGGCAGCTGATCCCAGTATTGTCCTGCTCATGCCCTTGAGTTTTCCGACGACCGCCACCGACGCACCGTCCAGCACCGAGTCGATCGCGGGCATTCACGCAGACCCCGGTTTCGGGGTGCACTTCAGCGACCACATGGCGGTGGCGACCTGGCGTCACGGCATCGGCTGGGGTGACGACGGCGTCGTGCCCTACGGGCCCTTTCAGCTCGATCCGTCGACGGCTGTCCTGCACTACGCGCAGGAGGTTTTCGAGGGACTGAAGGCATATCGGCACGCGGACGACTCGATCTGGCTGTTCCGACCCGAGCGCAACGCCGAGCGGCTGCAGGCCTCCGCGCGCCGGCTGATGCTGCCCGAGGTTGCCGTCGACGACTTCCTCACCTCGATCGAACAGCTGGTCAAGGCGGACGCCGCCTGGGTGCCCGACGCCGACGGTGGCGAGGCCAGCCTCTACCTGCGTCCGTTCATGTTCGCCAACGAGTCATTCCTCGGGGTGAGAGCCGCCCAAACCGTCACCTATGCGGTGATCGCCAGCCCGGTCGGACCCTACTTTCCCGGCGGCGTGCGGCCGGTCAACATCTGGGTCACAGACCAGTACAGCCGGGCCGGCAAGGGCGGAACCGGCGCCGCCAAGTGCGGCGGCAACTATGCCTCGTCACTCATCGCCCAGTACGAGGGCGCCGAGCACGGATGCTCGCAGGTGTTGTTCGCCGACGCGGGCACCGGAGTGAACACCGAAGAGCTCGGCGGTATGAACATCATGGTCGTCACCGCAGGCGGAGAGCTGATCACCCCCGCTCTGTCGGGATCGATCCTGGAGGGAGTCACCCGCGACTCGATCCTGACCGTCGCCGCCGACCTCGGACTCAGCCCCGTCGCTCGTCCGATCAGCCTGGCCGAAATCTTCGACCGGATCGATTCTGACGACATCGTCGAGGCCTTCGCCTGCGGAACGGCCGCCGTGCTCACGCCGGTCGCGGAGTTCCGCTCCCATCAGGGCAATCACGTGATTGGCAGCGAGCCGGGGGAGCGCACCATGCAGATCCGCTCGGCGATTCTCGACGTGCAGTACGGCCGAGCCGACGATGTTCACGGCTGGTTGCGCCGAGTGCTCTGAGTTAATCGCTGCGCAGCTAGATCGCGGACCGGGGCGTGGCCGCAGTGCCCGTGTTCATGGGCTCAGGTGTGGACTCATTCGCCCCGATTCGTGCACCAGCCAGAGCCAGCACCGCCAGCACGATCAGTGCCGGGGTCATGGCGGTGCGGGCCTGATCGGTCGATCAGCTCAGGGCGGCGAGCGCTGCGTCGTAGTTGGGCTCCTGACCGATCGTCTCGGTGAGCTCGACGTGCCGGACGATGCCGTCGGTGCCCGCCACGACCACGGCGCGCGCCAGCAGCCCCTTCATCAGCCCGTCGGTGAGTGTCAGTCCGTAGTCTGCGCCGAACGAACTGCGGAAGCCCGATGCCGTGACCACAGCGTCGATTCCCTCAGCGCCACAGAACCGCCGCTGCGCATAGGGCAGATCGTGGGAGATGCACAGCACCGTGGTGTTCTCGAGCGTGGCGGCCAGCTCGTTGAACCGCCGGACGCTGAGTGCGCAGGTGCTCGTGTCGATGCTGGGGAAGACGTTGAGCACGACGGTGTGCCCGGCGAGAGCGGCCGATGAGTACTCGGTCAGGTCGTTCAGGGTGAGCGTGAAGGCGGGCAGTGCGTCGCCGATCGAGGGCAAGTCGCCGACGGTGTGCACCGTCGTGCCGCGGTGAATCGTGGTGGCCATGGCGCCTGTCTACTGGGCTGTGTGGAGTCCCTCGCCCACAGGTCTCAGTGCCTGAGACCACTTGCTCTCGAATGGACGTGGGGGGAGACTCGAATGTCTGTCATTTTTACCAGTCATGACCGAGAACGAGGCACAATGATGAGTCTTCCGGTGGCGCCCGACACCTTTCATGTCTTCGATACCACACTTCGAGACGGTGCCCAGCAAGAGGGCCTTCGACTGACGGTCGCCGACAAGCTCAAGATCGCGCGGCACCTGGATGAACTCGGCGTCGATTTCATCGAGGGAGGCTGGCCGGGGGCCAATCCCAACGACACGGCGTTCTTCGCGGCGGCAGCCGAAGGCCAGTTGGTGCTGCAGCACGCCGAGCTGGTGGCATTCGGATTCACCCGTCGGGTCGGCGTCACGGCAGCGGACGATCCGCTGGTGCAGGCACTGATCGACGCGCGTACCCCAGTGGTCTGCATCGTCGCCAAGAGCCATGACGAACACGTCTTCCGCGCCCTGCACACCACGCTGCAGGAGAACCTGGAGATGATCCGCGACACGGTCGCCCACCTCGTGGCCGCCGGCCGCCGGGTCTTCGTCGACTGCGAGCACTTCTTCGACGGGTACCGGTCCAACCCGGCCTACGCGCTGGAATGCGTCCGCACGGCTGCCGAGGCGGGTGCCGAGGTGGTGGTGCTGTGCGACACCAACGGCGGCATGCTGCCCTCGCAGATGGGCGACATCGTCACGGCCGCCGGCGCCATCGGCGTCGATCTGGGCGTGCACTGCCACAACGACACCGGTTGCGCGGTGGCCAACACGCTGGCGGCCGTCGATGCGGGCGTGATGCACGTGCAGGGCACCGTCAACGGCCACGGCGAACGCACCGGCAACGCCAACATCATCACGCTGATCGCCAACCTGCAGCTGAAGTACGGCTGGTCGTTGGTGTCGGAGACGTCGCTCCGCGAGGCCACCCGGATCAGCCACGCCATCTCGGGCATCACCAACGTGCCACCGAACAGTCGGCAGCCCTACGTGGGCATGTCGGCCTTCGCGCACAAGGCCGGCCTGCACGCGTCCGCGATCAAGGTGGACGCCAACCTGTACCAGCACATCGACCCGACCCTGGTCGGCAATGACATGCGGATGCTGGTCTCTGACATGGCCGGCCGCGCCAACATTCAGCTGAAGGGCGAGGAGCTCGGTTACGACCTCTCCGATCGCGACCTGGCGGGGCGCATCACCGACACCGTCAAGCAGCGTGAGATGGACGGCTACAGCTATGAATCGGCGGACGCCAGCTTCGAACTTCTGCTGCGCGAACAGCTCGACCTCGGCGACGACTTCTTCGAGGTGCTCAGCTGGCGCGTGCTCACCGGGCATGAGGTCAAGCCTGAAGGCGACTCTGAGGCGACGGTGAAGCTGAGGGCACGCGGCGAGGTGCTGGCGTTCGTCGGCGAGGGGCACGGGCCGGTCAACGCGCTCGACGTGGCGCTCCGGGCGGCCTTGAAACAGGCCTATCCGCACGCGGACGACTTCGAGCTGACCGACTTCCGGGTACGCATCCTCGACCAGGGCCACGGTACCGACGCCATCGTGCGCACGCTGATCGACACCACCGACGGCGAGCGCACCTGGACCACGGTCGGGGTGGGCGCCAACGTGATCGAGGCCAGCTGGGAGGCGCTCTACGACGCCTATCGCTGGGGACTGACCAAGCGGGCCGTGCCGGTCGGCTGACCCGGACGCGCGGGTTGTTCTTTGCTCACGGTCTGCGTGGAACGCCAGCCTTCTAAGATCGGTGCATGACTGATCCACAGGGCCCGCTGCGGGTCGGCCATGCGGAGCGCGAGAACGCCATCGCCGAGTTGCAGCGTGCCGCAGCGGACGGCAAGCTCACGCCGCCCGAACTCGACGAGCGCACTGGGCTGGCCCACCTGGCCCGAACCTATGCCGACCTGGATGCGTTGCTGGCCGATCTGCGGCCACCCCTGCCGGCGCAGCCGGGCCCGTCGGTGACGTTGCAGCAGGTGGAGGCCTATCCGCCGATGCCGAGCTATCCGAACCCGTCGAAGCCGTCCGGGCCGCCCGGCTACGCCCCGCATGACCCGCTCGTCGTCAACGCCGGTTTCACCGGCGCCAAGAAGACCGGATCGTGGGAGGTGCCGCCCTATCTGCAGGTGCAGGCGCTCGCAGACACCGTGCGGCTCGACTGCTTGGAGGCGCGAGCCATCAGCGAGGTGATCGACCTCGAGGTGCTGGCCGGGGCGGGCACCGTGCTGATCGTGGTGCCCGAGGGCTGGGCGGTGCAGGTCGACCGGCTCGGCAAGACCTGGGGTTCGGTGAACTCGAAGGTGGCCAGCCAGCCCGCCTGGGGAAACCCGCTGATCATCGCGCGCGGATCGGTGGGCCTCGGGTCGTTCAAGGCCCGCGGCGCGAACTGGTTCGACCGGCGCAGACTCGGACAGGACCGCTGACCGGCTGGTCGGAACCTGGGCTGGTTGAGCGTGTCGAAACCCCCGGCTGGTTGAGCCTGTCGAAACCACGGATGGTTGAGCGTGTCGAAACCCCCGGCTGGTTGAGCCTGTCGAAACCTTTGGCTGGTTGAGCTCGTCGAAACCCCCGGCTGGTTGAGCTTGTCGAACCTTTGGTTGGTTGAGCGTGTCGAAACCCCCGGTTGGTTGAGCTTGTCGAACCTTTGGTTGGTTGAGCGTGTCGAAACCCCCGGTTGGTTGAGCTTGTCGAAACCCCCGGCTGTTTGAGCCTGTCGAAACCCCCGGTTGGTTGAGCTTGTCGAAACCCCCGGCTGTTTGAGCCTGTCGAAACCACGTGGTCTCGACAGGCTCGACCGGCCGAGGTCTCGACAAGCTCGACCAGCCGAAGTCTCGTCAGGCTCGACCGGCCGAGACCCGGCCCAACAGGGACTCAGCTCGCCTTGGCGAGGATCACGCTGGCGCCCGCGTCGACGAAGTCGGCCTCGGGCTCATCGAACCAGGCGTCGTTCTCGCCCAGGTAGCGGAAGGCGACGACATAGTCGGCGGGAACGGTGACGGTGGCACTCATGGTGCCGTTGGAGCGCTTCTTCAGCAGGTCGGCGCCGGGGGTCCAGTCGTTGAAGTTGCCCACCACGGAGACCTTGCCGGCCGGGTGGTCGCCGGGCAGAGCGAAGGTGATCTTGCGCGTGGTGGATTTTGCGGTACCGGTGAGCTTCAGCATGGGGTTGGTGACGGCCTTTCAGACGTATTGAGGTCAGGTGTGGGCACCGGCAGGTGGGGGGAAGGGCTGCCCGCGATAAGCGTGCCAGCCATTATTTGATGTGACTATTTCGAGCGTGTCCGCCCGAACGCGGGCTTCGAGCCCCGATAATCTGTGTCGTTAGTCGATGCGACCCAGCACCAGCGGGCCGCTCTCAGCGGGTCCTTCGCCCAGCTGCCAACCGTCCATCAGCGCTGCCTCTGCGCGCTCGAACCGGTCCGGGGTATCGGTGTGCAGGGTGAACAACGGTTGCCCCGCCTCGACGTGATCCCCGACGCCCACCGTCCAGGTGACCCCTGCTGATGCCTGTACCGGATCCTCCTTGCGCGCTCGTCCGGCCCCCAGACGCCAGGCTGCGATACCGACCGAGAGGGCGTCCAGCCGGGTCAGCACGCCCGCGTGGGGTGCCTCGATCACTCTGGTGTGACGAGCCGTCGGCAGGTGCGCGTCCGGGTCACCGCCCTGACCCCTGATCATCGCCCGCCAGGTGTCGAGCGCCCGTCCCGATGAGAGCGCCTCGGCCGGGTCGGCGTCGATGCCGGCGGCCTCGAGCATCGCCCGGGCGAGGGTGAGCGTGAGTTCGACGACGTCGGCCGGCCCGCCGCCGTTCAGCACCTCCACCGCTTGGGCGACCTCGACCGCGTTGCCGGCGGCCCGGCCCAGTGGTGACTCCATCGACGTCACGTACGCAACGGTGCGGACGGCGGCCGCCGTGCCCAGGTCGACCATGGTGCGGGCCAACTGCTCGGCGTCCGCGCGTTTCCGCATGAATGCACCCGCGCCCGTCTTCACGTCCAGAACGAGGGCAGGAGTTCCCTCGGCAATCTTCTTGCTCATGATCGACGAGGCGATCAAAGGGATCGATTCCACCGTGCCGGTGACGTCGCGCAGGGCGTACAGCTTCTTGTCCGCCGGGGCCAATCCTGGGCCGGGGGAGCAGATCACCGCGCCGACCTCGTCCAACAGCCGGAGCAGGTCGTGCGGTTCCAGCTCGGCCCGCCAACCGGGGATCGCCTCCAGCTTGTCGAGGGTGCCGCCGGTGTGCCCCAAACCCCGTCCCGACAGCTGCGGAACCGCGGCGCCACAAGCGGCGACGATCGGCGCCAGGGGCAGCGTGATCATGTCGCCGACGCCCCCGGTGGAGTGCTTGTCGACGACCGGGCGGCTGAGCATCGAGAAGTCCATCCGCTCGCCGGTCGCGATCATCGCGGCGGTCCAGGTGCTCAACTCGGCGGCGTCGAGGCCCCGGAAAACGATCGCCATGGCCAAGGCGGCCATCTGCTCGTCGGAGACCCTTGCGTCGGTGTAGGCAGGAATCAGCCAGTCGATCTCGGCATCGCTCAGCCGACGGCCGTCCCGTTTGGCTCGGATCAGATCCACCACGTCGTAACTGGCCATGGCGCCGAGTATGGCAACGGCGGGCGTGCCGGGACCAGCCTGCCCGGGCGGTTACTCTTCCACCATGCGCATCGCCCGATACGTCGCCGACGGTGGCGACCCCAGCTACGGAATCGTGGAGCTCGCTGCGGACGGTGGTGCCCACCCGGACAGCGTGACCGCGATCAGTGGCGATCCATTGGCCGGGCCGGTCAACTACACCGGTGAGCGGCACGCGTTGGCCGATGTACGGCTGGTCGCACCGGTGATTCCGCGCAGCAAGGTGGTGGCCATCGGCAAGAACTACGCCGCCCACGCCGCCGAGTTCAACTCGACGGTTCCGGACGAGCCGCTCACCTTCTTCAAGCCGAACACCTCGGTGATCGGGCCCGGCGAACCGATCGTCTACCCGCCCGAGACCGAGAACCTGCACTTCGAGGGCGAGCTCGCGATTGTGATCGGACGCATCTGCCGCCGGGTGCCGCGTGACCGTGCGGCCGAGGTGATCTTCGGCTACACCATCGCCAACGACGTCACCTGCCGCGACCTGCAGACTCGTGACAAGCAGTGGTCGCGGGCCAAGGGTTATGACTCGTTCTGCCCGCTGGGGCCGTGGATCGTGACCCACCTCAGCCTGGACGAGGTGGCCGACCTGGGCATCAACACCGAACTCAACGGCGCCGTCCGCCAGGATTCCCGCACGTCGCTTATGGTGCGCGGCATTCCCGAACTGATCGAGTTCGTGACCAGCTACACGACCCTGTTGCCCGGCGACGTGATTCTGACCGGCACCCCCGAGGGCGTCGGCCCGATGCAGCCGGGCGACTCGGTGTCGATCACCGTCGAGGGCATCGGCACGCTGACCAACCCCGTGGTCGCGGAGAACTGAGGTGACCGTTCGTCCATCCAAGGAGTCGTGGGTGAACCGGTTCGCCAGCGAGCCCACACCGTCCGGGGTGACCTACGACGAGATTCTGCTGGGGGCATCCGAGCGGCCGAGGCTTCGCTCGGCCGTCGGCATCATGAGTGCCCTGCTGCTGTTCTTCAGCTTCGCCACCGCGGTTGGCCAACTGGTCAACTGGGTGGGCTGGCTCATTCTGCGACCCGGTGGCGAGTACGTGGACTGGCTGCGAGCCAGCGCCGCGTTCACCACGCCCTGGGGGATGCTGTCGGGCCACCTGGCGCTGGCGATGCTGATCCCCGTCAGCTTGGCCGTGGTGCTGTTCGTGCACCGCCGGCACCCGCGTTGGCTGGCCTCGGTCAAGCCGTGGTTCCGCTGGCGCTACCTGCTGCTCAGCATGGGGCTGGCGTTGGTGGTGTTCAACCTGTTCCTGTTCCTGCAACACCTCGGCCAGCCGCTGCCGGCCCTGCAACCGCAGCCGAACTACTGGATCTTCCTGGTGGTGATCCTGCTCACCTCGCCCCTGCAGGCGGCGGCCGAGGAGTTCTTCTTTCGCGGCTACCTGCTGCAGTCGTTCCACAGCCTGGCCCCGCGGAGCCCCTGGTTCGGCGTGGTCTGCTCGGCGGCGCTGTTCGCCCTGTTCCACGGCACCCAGAACATTCCGCTGTTCATCGACCGGTTCGCCTTCGGCGTGATGGTGGGCGTGCTGGTGGTCAAGACCGGTGGCCTGGAGGCCGCGATCGGCGCACACGTGATCAACAACGTGTTGGCATTCAGCTACGCCGGGCTGTACTCGACGATCGCGCAGGTGAAGGCCACCCAGGTGATCGGCTGGGTCGACCTGGCGTGGGATCTGGCCGGCTTCGGCACCTACACGGTGATCGCCATCGTGTTGGGCAACCGACTACGACTCGCCACCACGACTCCCGGCACCAAACGTCTCGAAGGCATCGACCCCTGGGCGGTTCGCACCTGATTTGGTGGGGGTGGCGCAGGTTCGGTAACGTTGTTCCTCGCTGGTCCCACCAGGACAGCATTGGGGTATGGGGTAATTGGCAGCCCGCCGGATTCTGATTCCGTCAGTCTAGGTTCGAGTCCTAGTACCCCAGCGCAGAGGATTCGCCGAGGCTGCGCTGGCTTTGGTAATCTTCGGCAGGTCGCGCAAGCGATCGCTAGGGCCCCGTTGTGTAGCGGCCTAGCACGCCGCCCTCTCAAGGCGGTAGCGCGGGTTCGAATCCCGTCGGGGCTACTGTAAAAGACCCAGTCGGATGCAAGGTTTCCGATCTTCCCGTCGAGGTCAGCCGGGGCAGCTGCACCCGGGTAGGTGGCGCCGCTCGGCGAATTCGGTAGCGCATACCCATGCCGCGGCGGTCCAACTCGCGGTTGACTCTGTGCCATGCGAATACTGTTCAGTTCCTGGCCGGCATACGGTCACCTGCTGCCCATGCTGCCGCTGGCCAGAGCTGCGGTGCGAGCCGGGCATGACGTGCTGATCTCGTCCGGTTCGGACGTCACCGGCCTGATCGAGCAGCGTGGGTTCGCCGCGCATCGGGCGGGTCCGACGCTGGAGCAGTCGTATGCGGCGGCAGCCAAAGGTATGGCCGAGTCGGGTGGGCCCAGCCAGTTCACCGGCCTCACTCCGGAGCGGGCGATCGCGCTGTCGGCGGAGTTCTTCTTCGGCGCCGCTGCGGTGCTGCGCGCTCGTGACCTGCTGCCGATGATGAGCGACCGCCGTCCGGACCTGATCGTGCACGACAACATGGAGCTGGGTTCACCCGCAGCCGCGGAGGCGCTCGGCATTCCGCACGCAACGCATTCCTACGGGCCCATCGTGCCGGGCACAGCCGACCTCGCGGAGATTCTCGGTCGAACGTTGACCCGGGCGGGTCTCCCGGCCGCGATCGACTCGGTCTTCGCCAGTCCCTATCTCGACATCTGTCCGCCATCGCTGCAACCGTCGGGCAGAACTGACCCGTGGACACGGCCACTGGGGCTCAGGCCCGAGCCCGGCGAGGTGCTCGCCGACGAGACCCTGCCGGCGGGCTTCACGGACCTGCCACACCCGCAGACGATCTATCTGACGCTGGGCACGGTGATGAACCAGCGCCCGGACGTGTTCCGCTCGGTGTTGGCCGGCTGCGCCGAGCACCCGGTGAACGTGGTGACCACCCTCGGCCCGGGCGTCGACCCGACCACTCTCGGTGCTCAACCGGGCAATGTGCTGGTCGCGTCCTACCTGCCGCAGGCACTGGTGCTGCCACGCTGCACTGCCGTTGTGTCGCATGTCGGTGCCGGGACGATGCTGGGCGCCCTCTGCTTCGGCTTGCCGCAGCTCGCGCTGCCGCAGGGCACCGACCAGCCACAGAACGCGGCGGCGCTGGTGGCGTCCGGTGCAGGAATCTGCCTGACGCCGGACGAGATCACTCCCGAGGCGATCGCCACTGCCTTGGACCGGGTTCTGCACGAGACGCAGCTCCGGTCCCATGCCGAGAAGATTCAGGGCGAGATCTTCGAGCTGCCCACGGCAGAGGCCGCCCTCAACGAGTTGTTGGCGAGCATCACTGCCTGAACCGGTGCGCGCCAGAAACGTCGTCCAGGCTCGTCAAGACCTTCGCTGTCGGACGCCGAGCATGTGCGGCTCAGGCGATCTTGCGTCCCTTGATCAACCGGGCAGGCGTCTCGTCGGTGAAGTCGGCGAAGAACCCGCCGACCCGGTCGGTGAGTTCGGACATGCCCCGGCAGGCGAACAGAACCGGCTGGTAGTGGGTGATGTCATAGGCGAAGGTGCCCATCTCGGCGAAGTCGATGGCACGTACGTCCGCCCCACGGAACTCCTCGATCTCGCCGTAGGACGACAGCAGTCCGGCGCCGTAGCAACGCAGTTCGCCCTCTTCGTACATCACCCCGAACTCGATCGTGTACCAGAACACGTCGGCGACGAACTGCAGGCCCTCCTTGGTGCGGCAACGGCGGGCGGCCTCGCCCGCGAGTCGCTTCACCTCCGCGATCTGCGGCGACGCGAGCAGGTTCCCGTGCCCGACGATCTCGTGCAGGATGTCGGGCTCCGGGGTGTAGAGCGGCGTGGAGTCGTGCCGCAGGTACTGGGTGGAGTGGAACACACGGTCGGCCAACGAGCCGTAGAAGACGTCCAGCGGAACCAGACCCGCGGCCGGGTGCAGCTGGAAGCCGGTCAAGGCAGAGAGCCCGTCGCTGACCTCCTGAAGTTGCGGCACCCGGTCTTCGGGCAGGCCCAGGGCGTCCTTTCCCTCGCGGAAGGCGCGGATGGCGTACTTCTCATGCTTGCTGTGCAACTCGCCGGAGACGGTGGCCCAAATCTGGTGCTCGGCCTCCGTGTAGTCGACGTGGGGGAGCCGCTGCCCAACTCGCCAGGCCAACGCACCGGCGGCGATCTCGTTGCGGCGTCGGCGGTAGTCGGGGTCGTGCGCACCGGGATGGTCGTCGGCCAGATGAACCTGGACGCCATCAGGGCCTTCGGTGACGGGCGCGTACAGCTGTGCTTCCTCGAACATATGAACTGTGTACGTCGCACCCAAGAGATCTGCAAGGGTCTTGTCGCTATCATCGACATTCATGGCAATAACACCGCAGTTGGACGCCCTGGATCGCAAGATTCTTTCAGTCCTGCGCAGAGATGGACGTCGCTCGTTCGCCGACCTGGCCCGCGACCTCGACGTGTCGATCGCCACCATCAAGCGCCGGGTCGACCGGCTCGAGGAGACCGGTGTCGTACAGGGCTACGCGGCCGTGCTCGACACCGCGAAACTCGGGCTCGGCTTCGAGGCCATTGTCGAGTTGTACTGCGCGGAGCGGGTCACCCCGCGCGATGTGCTCGGCACCATCTCAGGAATGCGCGAGGTGATCAGCGCGGTGACGGTCAGCGGCGAGCCGGACGCGGTGCTGCGGGTGCAGGTCAGCGACGTCCCCCATCTGGAACACGTGATCGAGGAACTACGGCGACGTCCCAGCATCGTGCGCACCAGGACGATGCTGGTGCTGTCGGTACTGGTCGACCGCCCGGTGGCCATCTGACCGCAACCCTCAGTCTGCGTCGACCGGCAGCAGTCCACCTGGTCTCGACCCGCTCGACCAGCCGGCCAGTGCGCTCGACACGCTCGATCAGCGGGACGTGAGCTGGATCAGCGGGCAAGTGGTCTCAACGAGCTCGACCAACCGCTGGGGTATTACCGTCCGGCGTAGGCAAACCGACTGTCTCGCACCCGATTGCGCAGGCGTCCTCAGCCTCCGTGGGTCTTCTTTGCGCGCCCCATTGATCGGCGGTGGCGCTGTATTCATAATGAGCGGGGGCGTGCTCAGGCCGGGCGGTCCCGCACGTGTAAATCACCCCCTATGAAGGCACCCCCATGAAGACTTCTCCAGGCCGTCTGCGAACGATCATCCTCGCCTTCGTCGTGACCTGTGGTCTCGCTCTGGCTCCGTTGAGCGCCAGCGCCCTACCGGCCGGGCAGGAACACCTCCCGGATCTCCAGACGATCATTCCGACCAACGCCTTCTCGGTGGTCACCACCCCCGCGGGTCGAGAGTTTCGTTACACCCATCTCGTGTACAACAACGGCCCTGGTCCGCTGGAGATTCAGCCCTTCTACGACGAGGCCATCGGCGGCTATCGCGGTCGGCAGCAGATCCTCACCCATGACTCGGCCGGACGTTGGTCGCAGGTGCGTGATCGCCGCGTCCCCGACACTTTCATCTTTCACGCCGAGCACGGCCACTTCCACTTCCCGCTGGCCAGCTTCGGCCTCTACAAGGTGGCACCCGGTGGCGGATTCGGACCCGCGGTGGCACTGTCACCGAAGATCGGGTTCTGCATCGACGACTCGTACCTCTACAACTCGAACCTGGAGCACAGGGGAGCGTTCCTGGGTAACCGGACGAGCTGCGCCGACCCGACCGGCCTGCGCGGCATCTCGGTCGGTGGGGCCGACGAGTACGACTACCGCGACCCCGGCCAGGCCGTTCCGATCGACGGGCTGGCCGACGGCACCTACTGGTTCCGGGCCATGACCGACCCCAACGACGACATGGTCGAACTGAACGAGTCCAACAACGAAACCGACGTGCTGGTCACCATCGCCAACGGCACGGTCACTCCCGGCCGAGTTCTGCACCCCGACACCACTCCGCCGCGCGGCACCCTCACCAACCCCCGCGATGGGCAGGTGGTCAGCGGCACTCTTCCGCTGTCCGTGACCAGCCCGACGGCCGGCGTCGCACGGGTCGACTTCGTCGTCGACGGCGAGGTCGTCGCCACGTCGACCGGCAACGCCGGCAACTTCTCGGCCAACTGGAAGACGACCTCGGTGGTCGACGGCGAGCACTGGTTGTCAGCCCGGATCGTCGACACGCAAGGACGGATCGGCAACACCGGTGTCACGTCGGTGATCGTCTCGAACATCGCCCCGCCATCGAACGGCAAAGACTTGTCGCTCAAGCTCTCCATCAGCCAGGACGGGCACGATGCGCAGACCACCGCACCCTTGACGGGGCTCACCGGCGGCGAGTTGCTGCTCGCGTTCGTCTCGGCCGACGGGCCTCCGGTGGCACCGCAGACCGCATCGGTCACGGGCGGCGGATTGTCCTGGACGCTGGTGCGCCGCGCCAACAGTCGGCCCGGTAGCAGCGAGGTGTGGAAGGCGATCGCGCCGACCGGTCCCGGACCCGTCAGTGTCACCTCGACGCCCACCCTGGGCGGATATGACCAGTCGCTGACCGTGCTCGCCTTCGAGGGGTCTGCAGGAGTGGGCGCCAGCGTCGCCGCCGGCGCGGCATCCGGGCCCGCGACCGCGATCGTGAAGACCAGTGCCAATGGATCGTGGGTCTTCGGCGCGGGCACGGACTGGGACGTCGCGCAGGCACGCACGGTCGGCTCCGGCCAGGTCGTGCGGCACCAGTGGGTCAACACGGCCAAAGGTGACACGCTCTGGACCCAGTCGCAGGCCAAGCAGACCCCCACCGCCGGCACCACCGTCACCATCAACTCGACAGCTCCCACGAGCGGGCGATGGAACCTGGCGGCGGTCGAAGTGCTGGCCGCGAAGTACACCCCGCCGGCTGCCGACAAGACCGCACCGACCGTGAAGATCATCGATCCGGCGAGCGGAACCAAGCTGCGGGGCATCGCCGCCATCGGCGCGACGGCTGCCGACAACGTGTCCGTCGCGTCCGTTCGCTTCCTGGTGGACGGCAAGCTGATCGCCACCGACACGCAGCCCCCGTTCACCACCAACTGGAACACGACGAAGGCCAAGAAGGGCAAGCACACCCTCACTGCAACGGCCATCGACACCGCGGGCAACGTGGGCAAGTCGTCGGGCGTTTCGGTCACCGTCGACAACTCCGGGCCTCGTCCGGCCAAGATCATCATCGAGAAGAAGGTGAAGAAGAACGGCACCGGAACTCTGAAGTCGCCGGCGATCACCACCAAGCACACCAAGGACCTGCTGGTGGCGTTCGTGGCCCTGGACGGCCCGAACGCGACTCCACAGTCGGCCACGGTGACCGGCGGCGGACTCACCTGGACGCTGGAGAAGCGCTCGAACACCCAGAACGGAGTGTCCGAGATCTGGGTCGCCAAGGCGAAGAAGAAACTCAAGAAGAAGAGCATCACCGCCAAGCCGGCCCTGACCGGTTTCGTCGGGTCGCTCACCGTGATCGCGTTCCGCAACGCCAAGAGTGCGGGCGTGGCCGGGGCGGCCGGAGCTCCTTCCGGCAAACCGTCGATCTATCTGCCGGCAGTCTCGGCGGCTTCGTGGGTGTTCGCCGTCGGTAACGACTGGGACGGCGCTGTGGCCCGCAAGCCGGTCAGCGGTCAGTTGCTGCAACAGCAGTGGCTCGCCAACCCGCCCGGCGACACCTTCTGGGTGCAGTCCCTGAAGGCCCCGACCACCAAGGCCGGGCTCGTCACGATCACCTCCGACCTGCCGACGGCCAACCGTTGGAACCTGGCCGCGATCGAGATCAAGGCGGTCAACGGCTGAAGCCCAGTGGTTGAGCGTGTCGAAGCTTCGCGTGCTGCGGACCCGGGTGGTCTCGGCATGCTCGACCGCCCGGCGGGTGGTCTCGACACGCTCGACCGACTAACCGCCCGCCGGGGCGCGCAGGGGGGCGTGAGCGAACTCGGCGACCGCAGGGCCGAAGGCGTGCTGCGGCGTCCAGTCCAACTCGCGTCGAGCACGTGACGAGTCGGCGGTGATGTGCCGCACGTCGCCGAGCCGGTATTCGCCGGTGACGATCGGGTCCGGGCCGCCGAAAGCGTCGGCCAAGGTGGCGGCCAGGTCGCCGATGGTGTGCACGGTGCCGCTGCCGATGTTGAACGCCCGCACCGTGCCATCCGGGGCGGACTCGGTCCAGGCCCCAGCGGCCAGGTTGGCCGAGGCGACGTCACGCACGTCGACGAAGTCGCGTCGCTGCCGGCCGTCCTCGAACACCCGTGGCGCCTGGCCCCGCTCCAGGCTGCTGCGGAACAGCGACGCCACCCCGGCATACGGCGTGCCCTGCGGCATCCGGGCGCCGAGCACGTTGTGGTAGCGCAACAGGGCGGCGCGTCCGCCGGTGGCGCGGGCCCAGGCCGCTGCCAGGTGCTCCTGGCCCAGCTTGCTGGCTGCGTACACATTGCGCGGGTCGAGCAGGTCGTCCTCGCCCACCAGCACCGGTCGCAGGGCCCGGCCCTCGGCGTCCACCGGCTCGAACCGGCCCCGGCGAAGGTCGTCCTCCCTTCGCGCTGGTGGGCGCGCGTGGCCGTCGCGTCCTTCGTAGCCGCCCTCGCCGTAGACCACCATGGACGAGGCGAGCACCAACTGCTGCACCCCGTGCTTCGCCATCGCCGCCAGCAGCACCGCGGTGCCGGTCACATTGCTGTCGGTGTAGTCGGCCGCGTCGGCCAGCGAGACCCCCAGCCCCACCTTGGCCGCCTGATGAAAGACCAGGTCGACGCCCTGCAGCGCGGTGGCGGAAGCTTCGGCATCGCGCACGTCGCCCCTGATCACGTGCACGCCCCCCGGCAGGTCCGGCTCGGCTGCGCGCGAATGGACGTCGGCCCGCAGAGAATCGAGCACGCGCACCCGGTGACCCAGGCGGACCGCCTGCTCCACGACATGGGAGCCGATGAACCCCGCTCCACCGGTGACCAGAATCATGCTCGAACCTGCTGTTGTGCCGGCCGCGAGTTGCGGGCGCGGTTCACGCGGACCAGCGAAGCTGCGGCCACCACCAGGGCTGCGCCGCCCAGCACCAGCGGTCGGGGCGCGATGCCCTCGTTGACCGACAGCGCCAACGGCACGACCAGCCATTCCCAGCGCCGCGACAGCGCCACGAAGGGCACCAGGGTGAGCGCGTACCAGGCGTACAGCGGGTTCACCACCAACAGCACCGTGCCCACCAACACGGTTTGGGCGTGCCAAGGTCGCTCAGGGTCGGCGCGCCACCAGGCGAACCCGGTGGCCACGGCCAACAAAGCCACCGCGACCCATCCGGCAGCCGCCCGCGGCACGAGCGTCGTCACCAGGGCGAACCGGCTGCCGTCGGTGTAGCGCTCCTCGACCAGGTAGGTCGGCAGATAGCCCAGCACCTCCGAGCCGCCGACCACCACGAACGGAAGGTAGACCGCCGCGACGGTGGCGGCCGCGGCCAGCAGCACCCGGGCTGGGCTGCGCCGCAGCAGGGGTGGGGCCGCCATCAGCGGAACCAGCTTCGTGGCGGCGGCCAATCCGAGCAGCACACCGCCCACCCAGGGCCGGAGCCTGCCGCCCGACCTGGAGGCTGGCTTGCCGCCGGCCGCCAGAACGAGGGTGGCGGCCAGGGCCAACAGAACGCCGACCGAGTCGACGTGGGCGTTGCCGACCGCCTCGATCGCCGCGAACGGTGACCACGCCCAGATCGCGGCCCAGCGGTCGTCCATGCCCCGGCGGCGCAGCCCGGCGATCAAGGCGGCCGTGACCCCGAGCGAGGCGAACAGGCCGGCCACCTGCATGGGCCACCAGCGGGCCTCACGCGGAACCACCGCCCGGACGGCCGCGAACCAGCCCTGCGCTACCGGCGGATAGATCGTCGGCACCTCGGGACGGTTGATCATGGTGCACAACGGCGCTGCGTCAGGCGTCTGCCGGGTCAGCCTGGAGCCTGCAGTGCTGCAGGCGGGCTGGCCGTCCGATCCGAGGGCAGCCGGGGGAAACAGCCACAGCGGACGCAGGGCGGACAGTTCAGCGGCCACGGGCGGGTGGGCGTAGGGAGAGATGCCGGCACCGCTCACGATGCCGTCCCAGGCGTACCGCGCGGAGTCGTCCGAGAATCGAGGCGGGCCGACCAGCGCCGCCGAGCCGATCAGCAGCGCCCCCGCCACCACCAGCCCCGTCGTTGCCCGCCGCCGGCGGCAGCACAGCAGCACCGCGCTCGCAGAACCTGCGGTCAGCCAAGCCAATAGCACCAACCACTGCACGTCGAGGCCGGCCAAGCCCGGTGGCGCCAGGCCGGCGTCGCTGCTGATCGCCACCAGGGCGGCGCTGACCAGCAGCAGCACAGTCACGACGGCGATCGGCACGTCTCGATGGTGCCAACTCCGGCGGCGCGGCTGCACCCCGCGGCGGCCGACGTCCCCGGATCGTAAGGATCTGGCCCGGCGGCCCACCGAGCCGTCCACGCATGATGACCAGATGAATCTTCCGGTCGTCACCCGTGGACTGGCTGCCGCCGATCGCGGTCTGGGGCGGGTTCGCGCGGTGCTCGCCAGTCCCGTCCGGGCACCGCGAACGGCGGTCGTACTTGGGCGGCTGCTCGGTCCGGCCTACCTGGTGTGTTTCATCACCGGCTTCTACAGCCACCTGCTGCAGCATCCGCCGGACTGGTTCGTCTTTCCCACCCAGCCGTCGAACCTGTTCCAGCTCACCCAGGGTCTGCACGTGACCACGGGCACGATGCTGATCCCGTTGCTGGTCGCCAAGCTGTGGGCCGTCTTTCCGTTGCTGTTCGAATGGCCGCCGGTGCGCTCGCCGCTGCATGCACTGGAGCGGGCATCGATCGCACTGCTGGTGGCGGTGTCGATCGTGGAGCCGGTGATCGGGCTGATCAACAGCGCCCAGTGGTACCCGTTCGGCTTTCCCTTCATCGAGACGCACTACCTGCTGGCCTGGCTACTGATCGGGCTGCTGGCTCTGCATGTGGCCATCAAACTGCCGACCATCGTGCGGCACTGGAGGAGCGAGGATGAACGCTGATCAGGAACGGGCGACGGCTGCTGATCGCCTCGGGCGACGGGCGTTCTTCGGACTCGTCGGCACGGCGGTGGTGACGGCCGGCGCCGTCAGCGCCGGGCAGTCGTTCGAGGTGTTCAGCGCAACGAACCTGGTCGCCCCGCGGGTCGCCGGACGGGGTCCGCAGGGGATGCCGGTCAACAAGACCGCAGCCGCGGCCGGTGTTCTGGAGTCGGCCGGCGACCCACTCTGGCGGCTGCGGCTGGACGGACCGACGGGTGCGGTGACGTTCAGCCGGTCCGAGCTCACGGCCCTGCCCCAGCTCGAGCAGGTACTTCCGATCGCATGCGTCGAGGGCTGGACCACCCACGGTCGCTGGCGGGGTGTGGGGCTCGCCGCCCTGCTCGACGCGGTGGGCGGGTCGGGTGGCCATCGGGTGCGGATCACCAGCCTGGAGTCCGCAGGCGCCTACCGGGTGACCACCATGGGCCCCGAGTTCGCCACCGACCCACGCACGCTGGTCGCCCTCGAGCTGAACGGCGCGTCGCTTAACCTCGATCACGGCTTTCCGGCGCGCATAATGGCGCCGGCTCGGCCAGGCGTACTGCAAACCAAGTGGTTGGCCCGAATCGAGGTGCTGCCGTGATTCGCGCCACTCGCATCGCGCTCGGGGTGTTGGCGTTGGCGTGCTTCGCGGTGGCCGCGACCGTGCTGCCCGCCCTCGGCCTGGAGGGGCTGCTGCGCCTGGGGGTGTGGCTGGCCGTGGCCATCGTGCTGCACGACGGCGTACTGGTGCCGGTGATGCAGACGACGGGCGCCTTGGCCGGACGACTACCCGTGCCGCGCTCCGCGGTACTTCTGGTCGAGGGTGGCGTGCTGGTCGGACTGCTCGTCTCCGCACTCGCCATCCCGCCGCTCGCCACGCAACGCAACGGGCCGGCGAATCCCACGGTGGTGCCCCAGGACTATCTGGCGAACCTCGGCGCGTTCTGGGCCGTGGACGCAGCACTGGTGGCGGTCGGGTTGGTGGTCATCGCCTGGCGAATGCGGCGAAGCAGCGCCCGCCCGAGCGCCAGGACGCCTCGAGCGTGAGGCCCGCGCCCCGGGCCAGTTGCGCCAGCCGTCCGGCGCCCACCTCGGCCCAACCGAACGGCCGGCTGGCCCGGCCCGTCACGTCTACCACGGTGGCCTGGAAGCGTCGGTCCACCTGCGCCTGCGGATGGCATTCGGCCAGCAGCGATCCCTCGGCTGCCATCAGCGCCGCGCAGCGCAGCAGCAACCGGATCGGATCGCCACCGATCCCGATGTTTCCGTCCAGCAGCAGCACCGCGCCCCACCCGCCTTCGCGTGGCAGAGCGTCGAACACGGAACGGTGCAGCACCGGAAGGCCGGTCGCGGTGGCGCGCCGCACGGCAGCCGCCGACACGTCGACACCGAGCGCCGGACGGCCGGCGAGCAGGGCCGCCCTGACCATGCGTCCCGGCCCGCAGCCGACGTCCAGCACCGGCCCCTGCGTGCGGGCCAGGGCAGACCGGTCGACGGCGTCCGCGGCGCACAGGAACCGATCGACCTGCAGCACCACGGCACCGTCGTCGCTGCCTGGGTCGCGCACCGGCAACAACCGCAAGGGTCCGTCGCTCAGACCATCGAGCGCGCGTTCGTAGGGCGACGCACTGCCACCGAAATCGACCGCGACCTTGCTCATCCGGCCACCACCACTCCGCTGTCGGCCAACGCCGCGGCCAGCCGAGGTGCCCGGGGCACGGCGACGGTCAGGTCGGCGGCGCAGTCGATATCGCGCATCGTGGGCAGCAGTTGGACGCGAAGCCCGGCCCCCGCCAGCCGGTCGAGTTGGTGCCGGCCGGTATCGGGTTGTGACATCGGCACGCCGCGCACCAGCCCACCGTTCGGGCGGCGTAGACCGAGGGCCCAGAAACCGCCGTCCTCGGCCGGCCCGAAGAAGGCGTCGACCTGCTCCGGCCAGGCGAATGCAGGCGCGAGCACCTGCTGATCCAGGTGCGGGGTGTCCATGCCGACCAGCAGCATCGGCTCGGCCAACCGGTCCAGGCACCAGGCGATCCGCTCGTCCAGTGACCCGGACGGCTGCCGCCACTGCTGCCAACCGGTCAGCGGCGCTACGACGCCGTCGATCAGCAGGATCCGGCGGGTGGCCGGCAGCCCGTCCAGTGCCTGCAGCGTGTCGGCCAGACACGCGGCGGCCAGTTGGGCGGCCTGCACGAGGCTGAACGGTGGGTGCAGCCGCGTCTTGACCCGCCCTGCGATGGGCTCCTTGGCCACCACCATGAGCGTCGTCACCGCACCGACTCCAGTCGGGTGGGCGGATCGGCCAGCAGGCGGCGCATGTCTTGCACCGCCTGCGCCGTTCCGCGCAGCGTGCCGGTCACCTTGGACCGACCGATCCGAGGGCGGTAGTCGACGTCACGCTCGATCACCCGCCAATCGGACGCCGCGGCCCGCAGCACGAGTTCCAGCGGATAGCCGCTGCGCCGATCCAGCATTCCCAGCGCAAGCAGCTCGGTGCGGCGGGCCACCCGGATCGGACCCAGATCGTGCAGCGGCAGCCCCGTCCGGTGGCGGATGATGCCGGCGAGTGCGGCGTTGGCGAGCCGGGCATGGAATGGCCACGCGCGGGCGGGTCGCGGAATCCGCCTGCCCAGCACCAGGTCTGCGGACCCCACCAGCACCGGGGCTGCCAACTCCGGCAGGTCGGCCAGGTCGAGGGAGCCGTCCGCGTCGCAGGTGGCAACCAGGTCAGCGGTGGCGGCCAGCAGACCGGCGTGCACCGCGGAGCCGTAGCCGCGCCGCGGTTCGCTGACCACTAGAGCCCCGAGGCCGCGGGCGATCTCTGCGGAGCCGTCCGATGATCCGTTGTCGACCACGATCGCTCGCCAGCCGTGCGGCAGGCGAGCCAGCACCCCCGGTAGCGCCGCGGCCTCGTCGAGACACGGCAGGACCACGTCGACCAGCAGGGTGTCGTCAGGCGGGCCGGGCCGGTCGGTGTTCATCGCAGTGACGCTACGCACGCCCCCGCTCGGGCGGGGGGCCAAGTCCTTACGGCTCGACTACGGATCGGGCCGAGCGGCCTGCGCACACCCCGCAGCCCGGCTCGTGTGCCTATCGTGAACCATGGCCGCCGACCTGCCGCAGGTGCCCGACCGCAGCGAGTTGCTGCGTGACCGACGGGTGCTGGTCGTCGAGGACGATCCGACCGTCCGCGAAGTGACCTGTGACTACCTGCGCAACGCCGGTTTCATCGTGGATGAGGCCGCCGACGGCATCGCCGCGTTACGCCGCATGGAGGCCACCCCGGCCGACCTGATCGTGCTCGACCGGATGCTGCCCGGGATCAGCGGCGTCGAAGTGTGCCGGCGGATCAGGCGCACCTCGACCACTCCAGTCATCATGCTGACCGCCCTGGGATCGATCGAGGAGCGGATCGAGGGGCTCGAGGCCGGGGCCGACGACTACGTCTCGAAGCCGTTCTCGCCGCGGGAGTTGCTGCTCAGGGTGCGTTCGGTGCTTCGCCGCAGCCTCGACGAGCTGACCCCGCAGGCCGCCTTCGAGATCGGCGACTTCGCCGTCGATCCCGAGCTGCGGCAGATCCGGCAGCGCGGCGTCGAGCTGGCGTTGCCCGTCCGCGAGTTCGAACTGCTGGCCTTTCTGCTCAAATACCCCAACCGGGTGTTTCGAAGGGACGAACTGTTGCGCGAGGTGTGGCGCTGGAACTTCGGCGACCAGTCCACGGTCACCGTGCACGTGCGACGGCTGCGGGAGCGGATCGAGCACGACCCGTCGAAGCCGCGCTACCTGATCACCGCATGGGGAGTCGGCTACCGGTTCGATCCGAGCGGAGCCGATCAGGCCAAGCCGGTGGTGCTGTCGTGATCGGGTTGGCCGACTTTCTGGTGATTCTGGCGATCTCGGGGCTCGCGGCGGGGGTGGTCTGCGGCGTTGCGATGGTCGTGCTGCACCTGACGCGCAGCGCTTCGCTGACCCTGCGGCTGTTCGTGCTGGTCGCGGCCAGCCTGCTGTCGGTGGTGGCCGCCACGGTGTCGATCGCCGTTCAGATGTACATTTCGGAGCACGACCTGATCGTGCTGATCTGGGTGATCGCCGTGGCCGCTCTGATCAGCCTGGGCGTGGCCTGGGTGTTGGGCAGACGGTTGCGGCGATCGAGCACCCTGCTGCGCGAGGCTGCTCGTGAGATCGGCGCCGGACTCGTGGTTCCGGTCAGCTCGGTCGAGGGCCAGGAGCTGTCCCAACTGGCCGTCGAGTTGGCCGAGACGTCGCAACGGCTGGCCAACGCCAGGGACGAGGTGGCGGTTCTCGAGCGGTCGCGCCGCGAACTGATCGCCTGGATCTCGCACGATCTGCGCACGCCGCTCTCGGCCCTGCGCGCCATGGCCGAGTCTCTGGAGGACGGGGTGGCCGGCGACCCCGACCGGTACCTTCGCCAGATGCGGGTGCAGGTGGACTCGCTGGATCGCATGGTCGACGACCTCTTCGAGTTGTCGAAGATCCAGACCGGAACGCTGAGCCTCTGCCCTGAGGCCGTGTCGCTGTTCGACCTGATCTCGGACTCGGTCGCCGACCTCACGCCGGTCGCTGCGGCCCGGAACGTCCGGCTGCGCGAGCACGGCACCGGTGACCTGACCCTGTGGGGCGATGCGCGCGAGCTGTCCAGGGTGATCGGCAACCTGCTGATGAATGCGATCCAGCATTCGCCGGCGGGCGGCGAGATTCTGATCGAGGCCGTCGCCCGGGGTGACGGCCAGGTCGCGCTCAGTGTGCGCGACGAGGGGGGCGGCATTCCCGAGGAGGATCTGGGCCGGGTGTTCCAGCCGGGCTGGCGGGGTACCAACGCTCGCACCCCTGCGGTCGGTGCCGGCACGTCGTCCGGTGCCGGACTCGGCCTGGCCATCGTGCACGGCATCGTGGCGGCTCACTCCGGTGGGGTGAGCGTGGTCAACGTGCCCGGCGGGTGCCGATTCGACGTCATCCTGCCGCGCGGTGCCGCGGCCTGACCGACCGGCTGAAGGGGTCTCGACAGGCTCGACCGACCGGGTGGTTGAGGTTGTCGAAACCGAGCGTGTGGACGAGGCCCGAGGTCGGCTGATTGAGCTTGTCGAAATCGCTGGTGAAGTGAGGTCTCGACAAGCTTGACCGACCGGCTGGAGGGGTCTCGACAGGCTCGACCGACCGGCTGAAGGGGTCTCGACAAGCTCGACCGACCAGCTGGTTGAGCTTGTCGAAACCGAGCGTGGCGAGAACCTCGCAGCCAGCACTCTGAGAATCAGCGGGCGCGATCAACAGCAGGTTGGGTTTGCCACGGTAGTCGGTGGCAAAACCAACATACTGTTCGCCGTGCCGTGACATTGGGCTGGCGCAGCTCTCGACAGGCTCGAGCGACCGGGTGGTTGAGCTTGTCGAAACCGAGCGTGTCAGTCCAGCAAGGTGACCAGGCGCGAGTCCACCTCGGGCTCGGGCAGGAAGTCCGGTTCGGCCGCCACGCGTTCGACCAGCATGGCCGCTCCCGACAGTGCCAGCGCGGCCACCGCAACGTCCCGGACTCGCAGGCGCCCGCCCAGCAGGGTCACCGCCGCTCCTGCACCCACCCACACCGATGTGCAGGCGAAACAGTCCATCAGGCCGGCCAGCGGGGTGCCGTCCACCGATCTGCGCAGCCTGACCAGAACCTCGCCGGGGCCGTCCTCGGCGACGATCAGGCGGCTGACCCGCCAGGTGGCCAGCGTTCCGAGCCCGAGAGCCAGAACAGTGCCGAGCCGACGCCGGCCGGATCCTTCGATCCGACCGGCCTCCAGTCCGCCGTCTTGCATCAGCTCAACCGCTCGAAGAAGCCGGTGCGCAGCAGCCCGACCGCGTCGCGAGGGTCCACGGTGATCACCGGCGCCGTGGCTGAGACCGGGTAGCGGGCGCGGCTGACCGGCCCGTCGACGACGGCGCTCACCCGACGTCGCCAGCGAAGTTGCACCGCCACCGCCCGAGAAGCCGGCGGAGCCGGTGCGACCCCGGACGGGGGCCGCAGCGCCGTCCGACCGCGACCGCAGCAGCTCATCTCACACCCCGATTCCGAGGGTCATTTCGCTGGCGTTGCGCACCCATTGGACGCAGTTCTCCAGCGTGCGCTTGCTCGCCTCGAGCCGCAGCAGGTAGCAGCACGGCACGGGGAACGCCCGCTCGGTCGGGATCCGCAGCCGGAAGATGCCGCCGTCCCACTTCGGACGGGTGGCGCCGCCGGCCAGGGCGTCGGCGTAGGTGCTCGCGTCCGGACCGCCGCTGATGCAGGTCAGCGTGCCCGCCGCGAGCAGGTCGACGACCGAGGAGTTGCCGTAGTGACTGGTCAGGGTGAACCAGCCGAGGTGCCCGTCGGGATCCGTCACCTCGAACTCGATCTCGGTCATGCTGCCGGGCTCGCGTCCGATCGTGTCGCACGGCCCCACTTCGGCGCCGTTCACCCTCACGGTGCGAATGTAGGTGTCGGGTTCCACCGTGCACAGGTGCACTCCGCCGCCGCAGT
>Ga0209277_10000321_pt1 | contig 24445 bp, 23 predicted proteins | sample JI81AbrownDNA_FD_187503 | JGI IMG/M metagenome (GOLD analysis project Ga0209277, IMG submission 187503) | Wastewater effluent complex algal communities from Wisconsin, to seasonally profile nutrient transformation and Carbon sequestration -... | ecosystem: Engineered > WWTP > Effluent > Algae... | reverse complement strand
GACCTATTGTTTCATCCACCGAATCTGTAAGTATGAGTGCATGCAAAGTTTGCGCTTGAAGTGAAAGTGTAAACAAAAAGTGAAAAAGTATCGTATTTAATAATATTCGGAAAGTATGCAAAGCTGCCTCCGTGTAAATAAGCGTCTATAGAATTCGATTATTTATTAGAGAAAGTCAATCCAATTCCTTCACGATATAAAATTGCATTGAGCATGTTTTGACGTTCTGCATTTAAAACGCAGGCCCAGATATCGTTTCTTGCTGTCTTATTTCCCTCAGGTAAAAGAATAAGAATCTTGCTCTGTAATCATATTTTTTTGTTCCGATCTCTGGGGAGATCCTCCAGGAAAATTCTGACGTTTGGTAAATTGAGAGACCGCCATTCCGATTCTCATACTTCATTTTTTTAGAAGTTTCCTACCACTTCTCGATTTTTCCTTTGTCTTAAACTCCTACGACCTGAGGTAACAGATTATACTTCGCTTTAATGCTATTGATTTTCTCTTCCATTTCGAGCCACAAAGATTCTTTCTGTGGGTGAAAGGTACAATAAACCCCTTGTCTAACTAGATCAATCAACTCATCCAGGGAAAAATCTAAAAAGCGATATAGCTTAAAGTACTCATACGTTAAATTGACATTAAAAATTTCTGGATCGTCCGTATTGATAGAAAGCATCATCCCTTGGTCATAATAATATCGGACAGGATGATTTTGCTCTTTGCGAACGTACTTTCCAGTGAATACATTTGATGTAACACAAATCTCAATCGGAATTCGGTTGTCCTTCATATACTTCATAAGTTCTGGATCTTGGATGGCAGATGTCCCATGGCCTATTCGCTCCGCCTTACATAGACTAACCGCATCCCAGATTGCCCATGGACCATCGTCCTCACCCGAATGAGACACGCAGCGTAAACCAGCTTCTCGTGCTTTTTTAAATACTTCTGCATAATCTTTCGCTGGCCCCATTAGCTCTGCTCCGCCTAGCCCAATACCTATGACTTCTTTGTGTTTTACACCTAAAACTCGATTCAGGTTATTCATAGCATTGACAGGACCAAACGATCTTGATACATCGACTAACAATCGAATTGTAATGCCATCCTTCACTTCGATTTGGCGAATTCGTGTGACCATCACTTCGATCATTTCGTCAAAATCCAAACCATTTTGAATGAATTTTGACGGAGCAAAAAATGCTTCAGAATATACAATGTTATTCGATCGTAGATAGTCTGCTAAGCTGTCGATAAAGTAACCTAGGTCGCTCGCTTCTTTAACTGCTCCTTGGACAAAAAAGAATACTTGAATGAAGCCATTGAGATCTTTAAAATTATATTTATCTTCAAATTCCTTATCTGTTACTTCTATTCCATTCTTTTTATATAAAAACTTTAATGTCTCTTTGTTTACACATGCTTCTAAGTGGAGGTGTATTTCGGTTTTCGGAATGTCCCGAATGAAATTGATCACATCCTGTTCGTTCGGATGAGGAAGTGACAAGTCTCCAGCGAGGAGGGCTTTCCTTTCTTTTAAGAAGGTAACTTCCTCCGTCGAAACCATTCCTGATTCTTTCGGAAACAACCAAGTAGGCGGATTGAGGACAGGCAGTTCCATAAGACCAACACGTTCGTTTAGAAGTGTGTTGATTTGCTTGTCAAAAGTTAGCTGAAGAGAAGGCGAATATGGCCTGTCTGCGGGAAGACGACCTTTCAATCGGTTCAGCTCGGCTATATCTCGATCAATAACGGAGACTCGATTTAGTATTTCTGCGAATTGAACTTCCATGTTCTTGGAAATTCTTTTGGTTTGGAGACCTCCCTACAAGAATATTTTTACAATTCTGACCGATTTGGATATTTAGTGATGAAAAATGTTTCCGATGAGAGAATTGGGAGCGGAAAAGACTGGAAATTTTTCCGAATTATGTCGTTTAGATGAATATGCTAACTACTCGCAAAACCTTTCTTCCCTTTGCTTTACCATCCATTTCAGAAGATGCGATTGAAGAAGTTGCCCAGGTTTTGCGATCTGGCTGGGTGACCTCTGGTCCCAAGGTAAAGCAATTCGAGATGGAATTCGCTGATTTTGTAAATGCGCCGATTGCATTGGCAGTTAGTTCTGCAACAGCAGGTCTACACTTGGCATTGGAAGCAATTGGCTTAACTGAGGCGGATGCCGTAATCACGAGTTCTGTTACATTTACTGCAACTACAGAAGTGATCTGTTATTTCCATGCAGAACCTATCCTAACGGACGTAGACCCGATAAATAACTTACTCACTCCGGAAACTTTGCAATCTGCGATCGAAAGACATTGTATTTGGAACGGAAAACATCTAATCACAAAAAACTCCGCAAAACAAGTTAGAGCTGTGATGCCAGTTCACCTAGCAGGCCACACATGTGATATGGAAGGAATCATTTCTATTGCCAAGAAATACAATCTTGTAGTCATCGAGGATGCAGCTCACGCTTTTCCTGCCGTTCATAAAAATAAAATGATCGGTAATTGGGGAGATTATACGGTTTTTAGTTTTTATGCTACAAAAGGAATTACTACAGGCGAAGGTGGAATGATCACCACTAACAATCATCACGCGGCGGATCGCATTCGCAAAATGCGATTGCACGGCATCAATAGAGATGCCTTCAATCGACCTGGTTGGTTTTACGAAGTCGTGGAAGCTGGCTATAAATATAACATGAGTGATATCCAAGCGGCGTTAGGTGTGGTTCAATTAAAGGAATCGCATGGCTTTTGGGAAAGAAGAACACAAATCGCTAAGAACTATATAAACTCTTTTAAAAATTTAAAAGGAGTGAAGTTACCAAACGATGATAAAAGCGGACAGCACAGTTGGCATTTATTCCGAATTGAAATTGATCCCAAATTTGCCAAAATAGGGAGGGATTCATTGGTTGAAGAATTGAAAGAGAGAAATATCGGCAGTAGTCTACATTTTATACCTATCTATGAACATCCATATTACAAAAAAACTTTTAACTTTGATAGAAGTCTTTTTCCAAATGCGAATCAAATGTACGACAGAACCATGTCATTACCTTTGTTTGCTGGTATGTCAGAGCAAGATGAAATTGATGTAATAGATGCCGTTTCAGATTTATTAGGTGAAAAAAATGAATCACTCTAATCGACTTTTTAAAAATTCGAAATCGTAAGATAAGAGCAAGTCTGACAAACCTTCAAAAAATAGAAAATCGGTTTGATCTATTTTTCGTCTAATCCAAAAACCAATAACCTGTTTTACTAATTCCTCCTCAAATTCTTCATCCCCTTTGAAAGTTTTAAATTTAGCCGAGTCTTCTAAATCTTCACCATCAGTATATTCCGGTTTCATAAAAAGCACAAATCGCTCTAGATAAAACGGATCCAATCTTTTTTCTACTATCAAATTATTGTAACGATTTACCTCCTTTGCGTAAAACTCGGGATTTGAATTTAACTTTCGATATACGGCAAAGAATGTTCTCGCTAGTCGTTTTATATAAAGATCATAATTTGACTGAGTCAAACTTCGAAAGCTGACATTATGGATAGCTGGTATAAAAAATTTACGCAATCGAATGGGGAATTCAGGATGGTAGTGACCAAACTGAAATGAATCATTGATTACGAGTGTATCATCTGTATGCGGCCCCCGAATAAAAACTGGAATTCCGAGCAGTTTTGATAAATCTCGAAAAGATACAAAAGAACGCATATAATAAAAAAATTGAATTATATCTGATTCTTGTAAGGGTTTGGATTTAAATAATGGCCCTTGGTATTTTGCCTTTCCTAAATCTTTCCATGTGGATTCTACCATCAACTGAAGGCGATTTGAATCTGCCTTCGCGATTGGCACAATGGAAACCTTTCGCCATTCCTGTTTTAAGCTGGAGATACAGCCAAAAAGGAAGACTAACAGAATCCATTTATTTAACTTTATAAGTGATTTCAGCCGGCAAATTTTCCCACTCGGATGTCGCATCTTTTTTGAAATACACAGGTGATACAGACGGAACGGATGATAAACTTTGAAATAAAATCAAGTCTGTCTCTTTTTTTTCGAAGTATCTTTTGTCACTAACGGGAGTTACCGGAATATTCGCTATAGGAACCCAACCGTAACCCAATACAAAAATCATAGTGGCATCTTCCGTTGCCATTGCCTTTCCCTTTTCAAATCGTATCATCCGATAAGGCATAGAAGGAATGCCCTGCGCCAATAAGTTCGCTCTAAAATTGTTGGAATCTGGGTTTTGTAACCGAATAGAATTTAACATCTCGATGTAATCTCGTGTTACACTTTTTGGATTTTCTTTCGATTTATCGTAATAATGGCTAATATCTGGCGGATAGCTTACTTCTTTATCTAAATAATCATCTCCCACATAATATTTTATAAATTGGTTTTTAGATGTGAATTTATATTTAATAATTTGCTCACCAGTTGTATCTTCAATGGACATTTTTTTCAAATGAACTCGATTCCTTTGTATGAAAGCTGGCTTATAAGAAGCATCCGTAAATTTAACGGACCTAATTCGTTGGCCTTCATTCGAAGGTGGGTGCACAATCGCAATCTGCGCTTTAGAAATCGACACCGTTTCGATTTTAAATTTTAAGGATACCTCTAATGAGTATTCTTCTTCTCCAGATGCGATGAATCTTTCTGTTTCTACGAAAGGTATGTTTTTAATTTCATGACTCTCTCTATCGACTACCCATAACTTAGAACCACTTAAAAGAACTCCGCGTATTGATTTTAAATTTGTTTTGATCGATCCTGTGATCTTTCCTGTTTTTACATCATAACGATAGATACTATTATCAGATGAATCAGAAATCCAAATAGAATCTCTTCCAAAACATAAATCTCGAGGTCTTGTGCGATCTGTAAAAAAACCTCCCACCATAAAAGCACTGGCTTTATCGTAGATTTGTACTTTAGAAGTTTCTAAATCGAGCAAATAATAAAAATTTCCAACACTAGCGATACCAGCGATGTTTTGAATTGGAATCGTTAGTTTATCCGTAATTCCACCTGTATTCGGATCGATTTTCATAATCAATTTAGGGGCCACTACCAGAAGTCGTCCCTCGCGCTGGTCAAAACTGATTCCCCTTAGGTTCGCAAGACCTAGATTGTAAATTTCTTGCTCACCTATTTCATTTATTTTTATTAAAGCTCTTCTACTTGTATCAATGAACCAGAAATTTCCGCCATCCCATGCCAACCCATAGGCCTTATCTGTTAGCTTATATTCTTTACTCTCTTGCGCAAAGGCCGGAAAAGCCAATAATAATAGGAATATAATTTTTGATAGTTGATTGATAAACATTTTTATTTCCTTGGAAGAGTTTGGAATAAATAACTAAAAACTGACTCAATTAAAGTAGGCTCATTCACTTCATTGCCCATCATAATTGGACGAGGAACAAAAATAAATATAAGAGATAATAACATAAAATATCCAAAAATTTTTCGTTTTAGACCGATTCCGTCCAAATGGTCTGTTATGAAAGGATGTTCGATTTTCAATAAATAGTAAATTAAAAAAGCCCATATCAACCATGTAAAGTGAACTAACGCCAGAATCAAAAAGCAAATGAATAACCAATGAATCCAGTTTCGGTATTTCTCGCCAGCAATGGCATAAATGATATGACCTCCATCTAGTTGACCAAATGGCAATAGATTAATTGCTGTTATGAGAAGTCCTACCCAGGCTGCCCTAGCGAGAGGGTGGATATTGACATCCATTAATTGAGAATCATACGGACCTAAGATAAGCTGATTGGAATAATAGGTGAAAATACTCTCACCAAAAATGGTATAATTTTCCAAATTCATGCTTTTGTCTAAAGGGACAAGCTCAGAGAGATGGATACCAACTACCCATACCACTAGGGAGAGTACAAGACTGATGAACGGGCCACCGATTCCTATATCAAATAGTGCTTTCTTGTCAGGTATTGGATCTTTAATTTGTATGACCGCGCCCATCGTGCCGATCGGACCAAGCGGAAAAGGAATGAAATATGGTAACGTTGCCTTCACTCCATAATAGCGAGCCGGTAAATAATGACCCATCTCATGTCCGAATAAAATGCCTAAGAGTGCGAACGAATAAGGCCATTCGGATTGAAAGAGGAGAACGAATCCATTTAAATCCCATGTAAACAAACCAAAAAAAAGAAACTCTCTGAACGTAAGTGTTAAAAATGTGAGAACAAAAAGTGAAATATGTAATGTGAAATTGTTCTTCAATGTCCTGACTGCTTTCTGAAAATTGCTATTCTGTAGAATAGCCGACCAGAATCATGGAATCAATTCAATTTTGTTTGGTATTTTACTAAATTCGCGACTTATAATTGTGATTAGATGGTAGAGGTACTAGTCAATTGCCATGTTTGAAAATATAAAAATAATTCGGAAATATGATCCTGCAGCGAAATCATATTTAGAAATTATACTCTGTTATCCAGGTCTTCATGCGATCTGGTTATACAAACTTTCCCACATATTGTACTTACTTAAAATTCCGATACTTCCTAGAATGATTAATTATTTTAGCAGATTTTTAACAGGAATCGACATTCACCCAGGTGCTCAATTGGAAAAGGGTGTTTTTATTGATCATGGAACTGGGGTCGTAATCGGTGAGACAGCAATCGTTGGAACTGGATCATTGATATTCCAAGGAGTCACTCTCGGCGGAACAGGAAAGGAGACTGGAAAAAGACATCCTACGATCGGTCGCCATGTCGTCATTGGTGCAGGTGCCAAAATTCTCGGAAATATTACGGTCGAAGATCACGTTCGTGTCGGCGCTGGTTCCGTTGTCATGCGAAATGTTCCCGCTGGATCTACTGTCGTCGGAATTCCAGGAAAAGTAGTAAAGGGAATGGATTCCAATGATTCCACGGAACAAATGTTAGATCACAATCAAATGCCAGATCCAATAGCAAAAGTATTTTCAGTATTGCTGGAAAAAGTAGAAAGTCAGCAGATTCTAATCAACCAGTTGATAGAAAAACAAAGAAAAATTGAAAACGAAAACACCTCAGAATTTTTAAGTTCTCAATTAGACAACGATCGAATCATTCAAGAATTTATTCATGGTGACGGAATTTAGAGATCTTTCAGAATCTCTGTTTTTTTATTTTTATATTCCTCTTCAGTGATCATTCCTTTCTTTTTTAATTCTTCCAAAGCCGTTAACCTTTCCATGACTGATTGAGTTTGTATTTTGATTGGGACATCATCTGGTTCAGGTGTTTTAAACAATAATGGATTCGGTAAATATTTTTTATCATTAAGGATCATGATTCGATCATAATATCTGACCTCCTGTCCAACAATGTCCCTATAAATACTAAAGCCTATCTGATTCGGTTTAATTTTTAATTCCTGTTTTTTTGAAGAAGTAATTTTCGGGATTTGGTACAGTGTCCAGTCATCAAATTTGTATTGAGTAGCAAAAGTTAAATTTTGATTCAAATCAGGGATGGCTAGAATATAACCTCCCTCGGTTTTAATAATTAAATAACTACTCCGCAATACTTTGAGCAAAGGAGACAACGGATCTTCCTTCTTGATTAAAACCAGATAGGCATAAGCTGATTGCTGCTGAATGGCTTTCGAAAGCAGAGATTTAAAATCTTTGATCTCCTCTTCACTAAATAATATTTCCCAATTTTCAGATGAGAGTAGATTCTTTCTAATGGAGATTAATCGCAAAATTGGGGTAAAATCAATATCATTCTCGATGCGTACTGCAGCCTCAGATAAAGACTTTGGAAGAATTGATTCAAAATTTGATTCTTGGATCGTGTAAACTGCTATCGATTCAGATGATGTATTTAACTTGAGCTCCAAATTTTTATAATTTGTCGATTTACAAGTACATAAAATATTGAATACACCGATGTATAAAATGATAGGAATATAAAATTTCATTTTAGTTGGAATTTAAAATTAATATGAGGAACATTTTATTTATCGTCCTACTTTTTTCTTCTAAACTCATCCTGACAGAAAGTTTACCCCATTTTTCCTTCCAAGATCAATATGAAAATAACTTAACCTCAAAAAATCTAACAGGATACCCTTCCGTGATTTTAGGTTGTGATAAATTGGATCTCGAATTGTGCAGAAAAGCGGGTAGAAAATTATATTGGAAAATGCAAAATCTATTATGGAAAGATGCAAATAAGGTTCAATTCATAGCTTATCTTGATTTACGAAATTCAAACTCGATGATTGAAAAGTTTATTATAGACTCAAAAAATAAAGCCTATGAAAGTATTTATCTCGATCGCAAAGGGGAGTTAGCTTCCGGATTAAAACCTGATTTTGTTTTCTTACGTATTTTTAATTTTCAAGGCAAAGAAATAAGCAAAGAGCACTTAAGTTCAATAAGTGATGATGACATACAAAGAATCTATGAAATCCTTAAGAAAGAAATTAAAAATTAGTATCAAATTCTTTTTCATTTTTCTACTTTTATCAGGATGCCTACAGAAGAATGAATCCCAATATCAGTTCTGGAAAGATTTTTATAGCCTCCAAACTGGCATTAAAATCTCTTCAAATAATTATAATCACTTAAACGCATTAGCAGGCATTTTATCGAAAGAAAGGGAAAAAGATTTTAAATCGGATGAGAATGGTAATTTTTACATTGACATTGCTGCCCAAAAAACAAACGATAGTTGGCAAATTTTAATCTATCCAAGTTCTTATAACAGAAGCGATTATTATTCTCATGTAACTTTTACTCCAACTGACTGGGGCGATAAAGAAATCTATGTAGTAAAACGTGAAACAAAATCCCATTGGAACGGATACATGCCCAGGGATTTTTTCAAATGGTTGAATCAATTCGCACTTCTGGTAAACCAGCACGACGAGTTCTTAGAACTCAAAAAAAAATCACCAAGTTTTCAATTCTTATGTAATACTTTTGCCTGCCAAACAATCGAGGAATCAAAGAATATTTTGTTAGAATTTGCTTTTTCTGATGCCACTGAAACGAAATTTCCACATTTTTTTGAACATATGGGTTCTAGATTAGAAAAGACTAAGTTAGAAATCAGAATTTATGACCAGGCTCATCCTGAAGATCAAATCATAATTTCCAATTTGGGCAAAGTTTTACAGTTTCGTTTACCAAGTAACCCAAGAAAAGAAATATTCAAAAATCCGAATACTATATTCATATCGACCAACATCACAATTAAATCCTACGGGATTACTTTTCATTTGCAAGACCTGCTATATCGTTTCAAATTTCAAAGCAATGGAAATAAAGATATGTTAGATGGGAGATTTATTAGTTTTAAATCCCGGAAAGTAACTGGGCATTTCCTATATTTTATACCGACAGGACTGATTGATATATTCATACCTGGAGACATTGATCAATATTTAAATGATGCACTTACATTACTAATCCATGGGACACAAGGTAATGGAGGTTCACATTTTTATGCCAATTACATTAGAGATGGAAAATTTCAAACGAATACGATCAAAACTTATTCCGAAATTCTTCGAAATCGTTTTTCCTTATTTGGAGCAGATTCGAATCATATTGAAAAACCAGAAAATGATTTTTTCAGTCAATGGGAGTACCATATCCTAAAAGATCTAAACTAAGAAGCGATCGTTAGAAAATTCTTAAGAAGGAGTTTCCCTTCTTCCGAACCAAAGGATTCTGGATGAAATTGAACACCTTCGATTTTTAGGTTTTTATGTCTGAGTCCCATGATCTCTCCAGAATTTGTTCCATCATTGACCCGGGCAGTGATTTGAAGAACTGCTGGCAGACTAGATTCTTCTGCGACAAGAGAATGATATCTCATAATTTCAATATTCTGTGTAAGATTTTTAAACACACCTTTTTGATCATGTTGGATAGGTGATAATTTTCCGTGCATTGCGACCTTGCCACGAACGACTTCACCTCCAAAAACGGTGGCCATCCCTTGCATTCCAAGACAGATTCCGAGAATTTTCGCCTCATTACCAAGATTTAAAAGTATATCACTAGAGATTCCGAAATACGACTTATCCGCAGGATGCCCTGGGCCAGGAGAAATAATAATATGATCATATTTTCTGGATTTAATTTCCAAAAACTCTTTTTCATCATTTCGAATAACATCTAACTGAAATCTGAGTTCCTGATCCTCTAGGATTTCACCTATGTATTGGTAAAGATTATACGTAAATGAATCATAGTTATCGAGAAGTAGAACTTTCATTATTTTGTTTCTCGCATATGGCTTTGAAGAGCTTTTTTTACCGACGCCATTTTACTTAAAATCTCTTGGTATTCACTTTCAGCTAACGAATCATATACGATTCCACCAGATGCCCGAGCAAATCCTTTACCTGAACTAACAAAAAAACTTCTAATCGGAATCGCGAACGTACAATCACCGTTAAAACCGAAACTGCCTACTGCACCTCCGTATGGTCCTCTTGGGCTTTTTTCGATCCTTTCGATGATTTTCATTGATTCGATTTTTGGTGCACCGGACAACGTACCTGCCGGAAAAGAGGCCGCCAAACCAGAGAACATATCTTCCTTCGATTTTAAAATTCCGACTACTTCACTAGAGATATGTTGAACATGGCTAAACCTTTTTATATCGAACCTTCTTCTCACTTTCACAGTGCCAAACTTTGCCACTCTACCGATGTCATTTCGATGTAGATCAATGAGCATATTGTGTTCCGCAATTTCCTTCGGATCTGTTAACAATTGCCGAGCCAAATTCGTATCTTCTTCAGGATTGTTACCTCTTCGAATCGTACCTGCTAATGGGAAAGATTCCATCTCCCCTTGCCTCAAACGAAACAATAATTCAGGGCTAGCACCAAGTATGACTCTATTCTTAAACTTCACATAAAACATATGAGGTGAAGGATTAATCTTCCTTAAAGTTTCATAGATCGCTAATGGATTTCCATCAACCTCGAAAGTCTCTTCAAATCCAATTTGACATTGGAACGTATTACCTGATTTAACTTCTTCTAATGCCTCATCAACCATCAGTTTATGTGCTGCTTGATTTACAGTGGTTCCATACGACCGAATAGTAACAGAAGGCAAGTTTTCTTTTTGAAGCTGAACTTGATTTAAAATATTGTGTATCGTTTCAGATCTATCTGCCCCATTAGTAAAATAAATCAGTTCACCGGTAAACTTATCATAAATCAATCCATCAAGATACAGTCCGAACTCCATTGCAGGAAAATCTGAATGTCCTGCGATTTGAAGTTTTGGTTCAAAATAGTGCATCGAATTGTAACTCAGATACCCTACCAGACCACCAGCATAACTGATACTAAGTGAATCAAAGTTAACTAAATCTCTTAATGCATAATATGGATTTTCGACCGGATATGTGACTCCGTCCACTTCAAGATCATTTTGATTGCCTTGAATGATGTTTTTTGGATCAAAGCCGATTACTGAATACCTTGAATCATACTGATTGTCACCAGCAGACTCTAATAAAAAACAAGTATCGAACTGCGAGTCAAAACTACGAAACAACTCCCAAAATTCTAAACCTTTTGGAAGATCTAATTGAATGTACTTTGGTTTTTTAGGTATATTGAACTTAGGAAGAGGCATTTCAATTTCTACTAACAGAAGATCGAACAGTCTTAAGTAAATTTAGAATTTCGTTGTGAATGATTCCGTTAGAAGCTATCAATTCTGGTAAACCTGTGTAATAATGTTTTCCATCAAGATCAGTTAATTTTCCTCCGGCCTCTGAAAGTATGACACAAATAGCTGAAATGTCCCAGTGTTTTACACTTTTTTCCCAAATAGCATCCATTAAACCTTCTGCGATCCAACAACAATCTAAGACAAAGGAACCGGTCCTTCGAAATGAGCGGGCATATGTTAAAAATCCAGAAAGATCCGCCATAATTTCTTGGATTAAATGAGCCCTTTTTGTTGGAAGGTTAGGACAAAAAATAGCTCTGTTTAATTCTGAAACGGACGAGGTGAAGATTGTCTCTCCATTTTTTACCGCCCCTTCACCTAACACTGCTGAATATACACTATCCTGAGGCGGAATTATTACGACACCACCCACGGGAGTTTCTCTATGTTCTATACCGAATGAGATAGCGTATAAAGGCAGACCTCTCACAAAATTCATTGAACCATCTACAGGATCTATCACCCAACGAAAATCATTACTACCTTCAATAGGTGGTTTGTCTTCGCAAAGCAACCCATCTTTAGGAAATGCTTTTTGTAAAAATTTTGTGAAAATATCACCTAATACTCGATCGGCGGCATGAATACGCTCAACCTCGTCCGCATCGGATTTCGAGCGTATGCCCGACATTTCCTTTTGGATCTTCTTTGCTTCTAATATGATTCCTGTTGCATTTGATTTGATAAATTCGACGCGTCTGATCGTTTCATCAACGGGAAAATTGAGTGTGGGTGAGGAAATGCTCATGTCTTATCTCATTCCGTTGCATCATTAAATTCAGTAAAGTGGATTTTCCAAAGCATATTACCTGATCTTGATTGCGTTCGAGAAGTTTCGTGTTTAAAAAGATACTGATGAAAGGCGTTTGTTATCTCTTTGGCAACACCCTCTTCGCCAGGGTTTAATATTCGATAATACTTGCGGAATTCCTTTATAATTTTTGGCAAGGAGGGTCGCAAAAATCGCATGGAGAGTGCAAGATAATCAATACCGATCGGACTATAGACTCGTCCCATAGGCCATATCTCAGAGTTAATGCCCAGCTCTTCTCTGATTTTCCCCTCCAGATCTGAAAAGTCCAACTCATCAAATATTTCAGAGAAACGTCTCGGTTTACTTTCCACATCTTTTTCAGCTTCGATGCGGAAAACTCCACCTTGAAATCGAACGGACTTAAAATCAGTGACAAAGTCACCGACCTCAACATAACTTTCGATCGGAAAAATTTTTGCCTGAAAATAAATTCGATCCGTTGTTACGCTTGGTGACAAGTTTTGAGCCGATGATTTTTTTATCTCCTCCGGTTTAGCACCACCCAAATACTGCATATCCGTTGAAAATACGTACAAAAACTTTTTATTCTCAAAAAGAATCGGCCTGACAAAAAAAAGTTTTCCCGTATCTTTTTTAGGTCGTGGCTCGGGTAACAAACTTGTCCCCTCTATAGCCTCAGGAATAAATTGAATGAGCGTTTGCACATAATCGGAAATAGCAGAAAACTCAGGTCTCGTAATCGACGAAGCTGGTAAAACATATTGTTCTTTAAACTGAATGTAAGGCGAATGAAGATTATCTACAAAAATATCGCCAGATTTGTTCTTTCCATCAATATCTAGCAATAATTTATTAAGCGATTGAAGATCTTTAATATGCATTTATTTTCTTTATATGAAATTCAAATGGCTTGAGTCGTGTAAACCCTAACCACTTTGGTTTATTAGAATGGTTCATCGTTATTTGATAATTAAATTTTTTACCTTTTCGAAATTGTCGTTCCACATTTTTTCCTAAAAATCCAAAAGGAATTTTAGACGCTTTTAAAACTTTTCTATAAAATAAAACAAAACTCAGCGGATCTAACGAAGTACCTACGTAGTAAACCTTACCTTTCCCATATTCATTAACCGTAATCGCGGGCTTTCCTTTATAGAATTTTTTTGAATCCGTATACCTTGCGATCACCTTAGCTGTAGTGGGTTCCAATATTTCACAAAATTTCTTAGCTTTTAAAGGAAATATTCCCATTCGCATTTTGACCTCACTATTCCCGATAGCCTCAAATTGAAACACTTCAACACCGGCCATCTCGAGAAATCTGCCTGGGACAGGATCTTCAACCATCCAATGGTTTTTGTCTTTAATACCTGCGCGATAACCAAGAACCAATGTGCCACCATTGTTCACAAAGGATTTAAGCTTCTCAACTATAGTCTCGTCAAACATTGTATATAATGGTAAGGATAATACTTTATAAGAGGACCAATCGGCTTCCGTATTGATAGGCAGCGAATGTGTATTCACGTTTAATATACTTGTACCGGCAAACCAAGTCGCTATTTCAATATCATAGCCTACTTTCGCAAATGGCACTGGTTCAAATTTTAGACCATCACTTAAAGGTTGGTGTTTATAATTCCTAGAGTTCTCAATATCGTGTAATAACGCAATTTCTGCAGGGTAAGGCACTTCTTCCACATCCTCAGCAAATTCTTTAATTTTCTTTAGTGTTTCCTTTAGCTCAAAATATTTGTGAGTCTTTCTCTTACCATGATCTAGTATCCCATAACACAATTGTTCTTGTCCGAATCTTGCTGTTCGATATCGGAAAAAATAGATTTGATTGGCACCATGAACGACTGCCTGAGTAAGCCAAAGTCCAATTTGCCCAGGCGGTGGCAAATAACCTAAAGTATCATGTCCTTGGACTCCGGAAAATTGTTCCATGATCGTATATGGCTTATTTTTTAAACCTCGTGTGTACTGGAGTGTGGAGGAAACGAGTGGATGAGGATATGGCTCAGTTTGGTTGCCCCAGACAGGATAATTATCCCACGACACGTAATCTAATTTTTTGAATAATTCGTGCATATCTGTTACCGGTAAAAAAGGAGACGGATAGAGGTTGGTAGTTATAGGTATATTTTTTGAAAACTTCCGGATGATTGTTACCTGAAGATTGATATAAGAAACGAGTTCATCGGACTGAAATCGGAAAAAATCTTGGATCATTGCAGGATTAAAATTGCTTGCAACGTGTGCTCCGGGCAACGGTATCTCCGACCAATCAGAGTAAAGAACACCCCAAAAAATATTCCCCCAACTCCTGTTAAGCGTCATTAAATCTTTGTATTTATTTTTAAGCCAAAGCCGGAAATTTTTTTCAGAAAGGGCTGAATAGTCTAGGTCAGAGCCTTCATGGCCAGGTTCATTATCAACTTGCCATCCGACAACGGCAGGATGACCGGCGTAATGTTTCGCCATAGCGGTCACGATGCGCTCGGTGGCTTGTCGGAAGGCAGGCGAGGAAAAGGAGGCTTGTCTGCGCGTACCTATGATTCTGACGATGCCGTCTTTCGACACTTGGGCAATTTCTGGATATTTCTTGAATAACCATGGGGGAAAGGTAGCAGTGGGAGTTCCTAAAATGGCAGTCATTCCGACTTTATGAATTTTCGTAAGTATGGCATCAAACAAACGGAAGTCGTATTTTCCTTCTTTCGGTTCTAACAGTCCCCAAGCAAATTCTGCGAGACGAACCGATGAGAGCCCCATTTCACGCATGATTTCGAGATCCTCATCCCAATCTTTTTCCGTCCATTGTTCTGGATAATAATCAACACCAAAGATCATATTTTTCCTTTTTCCGATTGCCTTATCTATCTGAAAACAAAGACTGAATAGGAAAACACCTCTTTCAATCAAATAATGACCGATCAAGTTATTTTAGGCATACTTCCAAACAAACACTTTCGTTTTTCAATTGCTGATTTAACAAATACAGCGAAAGAAATCATTCACCTGCATGCTTTGGATCGTGAGATGGCCGTATTCCTATCAAAAACGATTTTAGGTGCTCTTTTTTTAGCCGAAATGACTAAAAACCAACAACGTGTAAGTATCCAATGGAAAGATGAGACAGATAAATCAGCTCTTGCATATAGCGATCGTTATGGTAGAATCAAGGCAGTCGGCTATAGTGGAAAATTAGAAGAGGGCGATATTCGAAATGAATTTATTCTCGGTCAAGGGATAATGAAAGTAATCCGTTGGCAGTATGATTCTGATTTTTACCAATCATATACGAATCTTGTAGAAGACACTTTCGAACATAATTTTCTGAAATATCTCACTGAATCAGAACAAGTAAAGTCAATTGTCGGTATGGATGTAGAATCTAACAATCGTGATCCTGATTTCTTTCGAGTAAAGGGTGTAATGTTTGAATCTTTGCCAGAAGCATCCATCGAAGATTTCACATATGTAAAGAAGAGAATTGATCCATTGATTGCCAGTGAACAATTTTGGACTTTAAACATGGAGGAGATGCAATCAGAATTAATGATCGCTCTCGCATCCGAATTAGTAATTCTTTCCTCGGAAGAACCATCTTTTCAATGTGACTGTTCTCGATTTAAAGTTTCGGAGATTATTTTATCCTTAGGTCGAGTGGAAGCGGATTCAATTATAGACGATGTTGGATTAATAGAAATCACTTGTGAATTTTGTAAAAATGCATATCAATTTAATATGCAGGATATAGATACTCTCTTCAAAGATGAATGAAATCACTTTCACATTGCAAGAAAATGAACTTGGTATTCTATTAGAAAAAATTTCCAATATTATCCAAGATTTGATTAAAATAGAAGCCTCACCTTGTATTTTACTCTCTGGTGACCTAGGAACTGGAAAAACGACCTTCGTTCGAGAATGGCTTCATTATGTTGGTTCTAAGGATTTGGCCAATTCACCAACTTTCGCATTACACAATATTTATGAATGGCAAAAAAATTCAATCCATCACTTCGATTTATATCGGATTAAAGATAAATATGAATTAGAACATATTGGTTTTGAAGAAATCTGGGGAAAAGAAGGGATCTCCTTCATCGAATGGTGGTCCATTGCAGACCATATCATACCGCAATCAAATAGAATATACATATCGATTGACCATCTAAATCCTGATAAACGAAAATATGTAATTAGATATAACAATTTATGAAAATCTTATTTTTTGATACGACGCAAGATTGGATAAACATCTCTCTTTCGATCATTGAGATAAACTCAGGATCTGAATTTAAAATCATATATGAAAAAATTGAATTTTGCCCTAAGGAATCATCTTATCGGTTAGTTTCTGAAATTCAAAAAGCTCTGATCACCTTTGATTGGAGGAAGCCAGATAGAATCGTCTGCTTGACTGGACCCGGCTCTTTTACTGGAATTCGAATTTCTGTCTCAACGGCTCGAAATTTATCTCAATTATGGAACATACCTGTAATTGGGATCGATAGTTTAGATGCATATGCGACTTATTATTTCAAGAAATTTTCTTTGCCCATTTTTCTAGCATTAGACGGTAAACAGAATAAATATTACTTCGGTCACAAAGATTCATTTGCTTACTCAGGCAGTAGTGACTTAGACGAAGAAGGTATCCTAAAAGAAATAGAGAAATTCGAAAAAAATAAACATCTCTTTGTATTTTCAGGAAAGATACCAATTTGCTTTCCTAACAATTCTATAAAAATTGAAGAGACTTTACCGCAATCTATGCATATACTTAAAGACAATATAGAAGAAATTATGAAGTTACAATTCGACGAATCTAACTTCCAACATTTAACTCCTAACTACATAAGAGGGAGTTACATTGAAACAAATAAGAAATAATGGATATTTATAAACTACAAAAAAAAATCATAGACTATCTTGATTCTAAATCAGGTCGAGAGGTTACTAAACAAGAAATTAAAAACAAATTTCTCGATATCGTAGAAAGACCTAAACAGATAGATAAAAAAAAGAAGCCACAGTTTCGAAACAAAGAAAAACATTCACGTAAAGAACTGGAACAGAGTATCGAAAATTTGCTTTTCTCACTGGAAAAAGAAGGATTATTAGAAACTCATAAGAAATCTATTCTTGTAAAAACTCCGTTTAGATTCATTGGAAGAATTTCTATCTCTCGAAGAGGGGATGGTTTTCTAAAACTTCCAAGTAAAAGCGAAGTATTTGTGCCTGGTTCTCTAACTAATACGGCAATCAGCGGTGACAAGGTTGAAGTTCTCCCACTTGGAATTGGTAGGAAAGATCGATTTGAAGGTGAGGTTGTTAATATTGTTCGTCGTGGGCGACAGTTATATCGTATGAGAATAAAAGAGAAAACGACAAAATACATTTTTGGTATTTTTCTTGATATGTTAGGCGATGAAAAGGAGGGGGTCATTCACACCAAATCCCTTTTAAAAGACACGATTGAAAATATCAATGTCGGAGACGTATTAATTGTAAAATTAAAGGAAGGCTCTCGTCCCGATGATAATCTTTATGAAGTGAGTTTCGATAGATTTGAATCTGACACGAAAGAAGATCCAGATTTAATGAGAATTCTAATGAAATATGATTATCTGATACAACATCCTGATCATATAAAATTGGATTTTAATGAGGAAGTGAATGAAAAATCAGTCAATGATTGGAATCACAGAACAGATCTCCGCGAGCTCTATGCAGTAACGATAGATGGAGAAACTGCAAAAGATTTTGATGATGCGATTAGTTTTACAGATGAAGGGAAGTGTTTAAGGATTTGGGTTCACATAGCTGATGTTTCACATTACGTAAAACAGGACTCGGATTTAGATGAGGAGGCATACAATCGAGCAACGTCTGTTTATCTTTCGAATCGAGTCGTTCCGATGTTACCGCCTATTTTATCAGAGAATTTATGCAGTCTCGTTTCCAATGTGAATCGTTTAGCATTTACAGTTGAGATGGAGGCCAATAAATCTGGCGAAATTTTTAATGCTAAATTCTATAAATCTGTCATCAATGTAAACAAACGTTACACATACGAAATGGCTGAAGAGGAGATTAAAGCGGCAGATTCGGGTAATTGGATGTATCAGTTGGCACAATTTACTGACAATCTTCGTAAATTGAGGATTAAATCCGGCAGAGTAGATTTAAATATCAAGGAAGCTGCAATTACATGGAACAAAGAAAAACAAACGAATGGGATTGAAATTAAAGAAAGACTAAATAGTCATCTTTTAATTGAAGAACTCATGTTATCTGCAAATATGAAAGTGGATGAATTTCTTCGTAAAAAGAACTCTCCTACTTTACATCGAATCCATGAACCAATGGATGAAGAAAAATTAGAAATGTTAAACCAGTTTTTGCAATTAAATGGGCATAATGTTTCCATAAAAAATATAAGCTATCCGGAAATTATGAATGCTGTTACTGCAATTGAATCTAGTCCTGTGGCGAAAATTTTTAACTACTTGTTGTTAAGAAGTTTTATGCAGGCTTATTATGGTGGGGAGGCTCTGGGTCATTGGGGTTTAGGTTTTAAAGACTATTGCCATTTCACTTCACCTATCCGTCGTTACCCAGATTTAGTTGTTCATCGCGTTCTCCATGCTGCTTTGCTTAGTGATAAGCCACCATACGATAAAGGTCAGATTGCCATTATGGGGGTTCATTGTTCAGAGGAAGAAAGACGCGCTGCCGATGCAGAGCGAGATATTGTAAAAATAAAATCATTTCGTTATCTCGAGTCGACTGGTGTAACTGAGTTTAAAGGTTTTATTGTAGGAATCCGGCCATCACAAATTTTTATCGAATTAGCAGATTCTAATTTAGAGGGCGTCCTGGATAAATCTGAATTTACTGATGAATTTGAAGTAGTTATAAAATCCGATTTTTCTTTTTATTCCAAGAAATATACGAAGAATTTTTTCATTGGAGATGAAGTTTCGGTATCTTTAGATCGAATTGACTATGAAGAAATAAAAGTATTTCTAAAACTAAGATCTTTTAAAAAAGCAACTTAACCTTTTAATTAGAGATCATTTCTAGACCAAACCTTTCGAAAGAAAGGTTTATTATTCAATTGAATTGATTTGATTTTTTCTATTACTTGGGCTTCACTCACGTTAAACTTGGACATAACATCTCGGTCTAAACTTAGATGAGAATGAGTGATCCATTTAACTACAGAAACATTCTCACGTTCCTTTTCAGGCAGCAACTCAGATAAATTTTGAAAAAATTGTTCATGAGTTAGGAAAGATGCATTGGATACTTCCGGCATTGGCGCGGCACCATGGTCAGCAGTAACTAAAAGCAAAAAGGAATCTCCGTAATGTGATCTTAAAAAATCGAAAATTTTTCTGATTTCCTGATCGGTAGCTCTTAGAATTTTATCTGCTTCGCTGGATTCCCATCCATACATATGACCGACGGCATCGGTTGCCTTAAATGTAACGTACGCTAAATCAGTGATACCGTCCTTATCTTTGTTGGGGAGAATGATCTCATTTTCCATTGACGATCGAAATGTCTCTCCATCAAGTAAAACTTGGAATTCAGATGCTTGGAAATGATGAATCTTGCTAATAAAATCTAATCTATCTTTTGCCGAAAAATTCGATTTTATTTTATTTTGATTATTTCGATAAAAATTAAAAAAGTCAATATCTCTAATCGATCTTGGAATATCATAGGATTTGTCGTAGGTATTCCATCGCAGAGTTTTATTGTCTTCCCAGTATACAAAATCTTTATCTGGATTTTGTTTTCCTAAAAACTTTAAAGGAAGATCTACTCCGTGCCCAGCCATTCCAATACTCGCTCTTGCAGCATAACATTGACTAATGATTACCGGAAGATTATTATTATCTCTGTCCCATGCATCTGCTAAAGTTAAAGTTTTTAACTCAGCCAAATTTAACGAATTGTCCTTCCCTTGGTAAACAGTTCTAGCAGAAACTTTTCCGTCTTTCCAAGTATAAATTTCATTTGAAAAAGTTCCCATCTCTCTGGGGAACGAACCAGTTCCTATAGCTGCATGACCGACTGCCGTGTGTGCTTCAAGATGTCCAACTCTCGCATTTTTAAAATAAACAGAATCAGTCTTTAATTGTTTTAAAAAGGGAAATGCGTTAGGATGAGCTTTATATAGCTGCTCGCCTCCTTGATCGACTACGATAGTGACAATGATTTCTGGGACAAAATTTGTTTTCTTAAATATTTTCTCGTACTTTTCTAAAGTTAAATAATTCTCAAAATTGTAATTTAAAACATGCGAATATATCGAAGGTATCACCTGTTGAAAAATTTGATCTGAGTAAATTCCAGACTGGAACCACTTTGGCCCATAAATCCAAATCGGAATATTAATATCGTAGGAATAGTTAGTGTAATGAGAAGTATAGTTTACTTCTCGTTCAAAATGCTCTTCCTTTTCATCCCATCCCCAAGTTAATTTTAACTCCTCCCAGGAAAGATCATGTTCAAGAAGAATTTCCTTTATTTCTTCTTGCGTATAATGAGAAAGAGTTATTGATTCCCGAACGTGTTTGTCAAATATATTGTAAGGATATGGGACAAGAATTAAATCTGTATCAGGTTGTAAGGATCGTTTCGCCGAGCTTTTATAATTTTCTTCCCACGAACAGGAACATAGCAAAAAAAGAAAAATGATAATGAATGTTACAATACGATTACTACTTTTTTTTCCCATTCTGCATTCCTTACTTATCGATTGTAATACCTTTCCAGTGCGGACAAAGAAAAAGCAAGTTAGAATTACTTTCGTTGGCGATATCATGTGTCATAGTTCTCAACTAAATACGTACTATGATACAAAATCTAAAACTTATCATACCCAAAAAAGTTTTGAATTCGTTTCCGATAAACTCAAAAATTCGGATTTGGTTCTCGGTAATTTAGAAACCACTCTAGTTCCAAGATTTGAAGATTACAGTGGTTATCCTCGGTTTGGCTCTCCAGATGATTTTGCACCAACATTAAAAGAATCTGGTTTCCATATTTTATCAACAGCAAACAATCATTCTGCGGATAAAGGTTCTATTGGAATCGATCATACAATTTCTAAATTGTTGTCAATTGGTTTAGTTCCTATTGGTACTTATAGTTCGAATGAAGATTATCAAAATCGTAGGAACTTAATTATCGAACGTAACGGTATTAAAATCGCTATCTACAATTACACATATTCAACTAACGGAATTAAGGTCCCCAATGGAAGAATAGTTCGCTTGATCGATAAAGAAACTATCAGTGAAGACATATCTTTTGCAAAATCAAAATTGGTCGATTTTATTATTGTTTGGTATCATTTTGGCACAGAATACCAAATAAAACCAGATTCAGCTCAAATCAACTGGGCAAATTACGCTCTCAGTTTAGGTGCTGATGCTGTTATCGGCGGTCATCCTCATGTAGTTCAACGGATTGAGAAGAAAGATGAAAAACTCGTCGCTTATTCTCTGGGTAACTTTCTATCGGCACAAAATCGTCCCTTCACCGACGGAGGTATGATTTTAAGCTTTGATCTTATCGTAAGTAAAACTGGTAAAAAAGAATTCTTGAATATTTTACCAGAACCAGTTTGGGTTTTACCAGCAGGATATAAAATTATACCGATCGAAGATGCGATGAATGATATGACGAAATATCCTATCAATCCGAATCATGTTCGAAGGATGAAAATCTATAAAAAAGAATTTGATAACGTTATGAAACAAAATGATTTCTAAATTTCGTTTTCAACTAGTTCGAAGCCTAGTCCTTCACGTATTACCTTAATCTTATCTTCTGTACAATCGAGAATCGTGGATACTTGTACCTTTATAATTCCTCCATCAATAATGGAAGCAACATGTCGACCGTACAAAGTTTCTAAATCGTCAATATCAATAATAAACTCATCGTTTGTGGAGGCAGAAGCTGTTGTGATCGGAGCATCATGAATTTCTAATAGAGTTTGTAAATAAATCTGACTAGGGAAACGAATACCTATTAATTTATCTTTATGGTGCGCAAAAGATGGTTTAGGAAGATTTTTACTCGCTTTTAATATAAAAGTAAAGGGACCAGGCGTGATCTTTTTCATTAATCGATATGTCGGATTGGGTAAATACTCGATCATATGGGATGCCATCGAGATATCTTTACATAGTAAAGAAAGAGGTTTATCTTTTGGTAATTTCCTTAACTCATAAAGAGCTTCCACTCCTTCTCGCGAATTTGCATCTGCTATGATTGCATATACGGTATCTGACGGGAAAATAAAGATTTCACCATCCTTCAATCGATTCGAAATTTGTGTTAGCTTTCGAATTTCTGGATTTTCGGGATGTAGATAATCTATCATCTTATTGTGCTGTTAATCCACCATCAATCACTATTGTCTGACCCGTCATGTAACTTGAGGCATCAGAAACTAAAAAATGAACTGCTCCGAGTATCTCCTCAGGCTTTCCAAGTCTTCCCATTGGAATTCCAGCTAATACCTGATTCATGATGTAATCTTTGTTTTTAATCATATCTGTCATTTCAGTATCAATGAGTCCAGGGCAAATTACATTAACACGGTAACCAGAATTGCACCATTCAATTGCCAGCGCCTTGGAAAGAGAAATCACTGCGCCTTTCGTTCCCGAATAAACAGATGCTAATTTTGATCCAACCATTCCAAGTACTGAGGCAACATTAATTATATTTCCTCCATCTTTCTTATGATGTTTGTAGTAGGCTTGGCAACTTCGAAAAACTCCTGTATAATTAGTTTGAATTATATTTTGAAGTTCCTCTTCTTTGAAACCGGATGCAGGTGTATTCGTGGCAATCCCAGCATTGTTAATCAGCGTATTGAGTTTTCCATGTTTCTCACGGATTTTTCCGATTACATTAAAAGCATCTAGTTCGGATTTTACATTAATAACAACACCCGAAATTCCCTCTTTTTCCATCCATTCAATTGACTCTGGTCGAGAGCCAGCGCCATACACTATTGCTCCCGCATCTCTTAGCCCTAGAGCCAGTGATTTTCCTATTCCTCGACTAGCGCCCGTTATCAATATGGTCTTATCTTTTACATTAAATAGATTCATTTTATTTCATGGTTCGCCGGATAACATTCACTATTTTCCGGTTTAGTATCCTCTAATAATTTTTTATAATCTAAATTTCCATCATCTGTCACAAGATCTCGTCTTATATAATGAGTGCTACCATCATAGTAGTCAGCAATGGGGTTACACGGATCGATCGCATTTTTTTCACGACAACTAATCTGAACGTAAAACAATCCAAATCTATAACTCCTGTGCCAGAAGTTATCCGTGAAGGAGCTACATTCGCTGAATTGAATCATATTATTTTTGCAAGAAAGCATAAAATTACAAATGACTAGAATTAGCAAAAGATGAATTCTTAGAATCATATAAATGATTTTTAAAGATTATAGCAGAAAGGCAAGAATTTGTTTATTTTAAAAAGTCGTTCCCCGCGCCGGATCGACATCTTAAAGAATTTAGGACTCAAGTTTAATGTGGAACCAGCTGACATTGATGAAACCCAAAACAATGGGGAAAAGCCGCTAGATTATTTAAATCGAATCGTTGAGGCAAAAATTGAAAAGAAATTGATAGGTTCGAGAAAAGATCTTTTTTTGGCATGCGATACGATTGTAGTCTATAATCAGGAAATTTTACATAAACCAAAGGACGAAAGGGAGGCATTCTTCATTTTATCGAAATTAAATGGTAAAATTCACTCTGTGTTTTCTGGGTGCATGCTTTTCCAACAAAACGAAACAGATTATTTTTTCGAGGAAACGAAAATTCAGTTTC
>Ga0209277_10000319_pt1 | contig 24492 bp, 18 predicted proteins | sample JI81AbrownDNA_FD_187503 | JGI IMG/M metagenome (GOLD analysis project Ga0209277, IMG submission 187503) | Wastewater effluent complex algal communities from Wisconsin, to seasonally profile nutrient transformation and Carbon sequestration -... | ecosystem: Engineered > WWTP > Effluent > Algae... | reverse complement strand
CATACAGAGCAAGAGTTGACGTTCACCTAAAAGATGCAGAGCAATTAGAAGATTTATTTGACGAAATGTTAAAAATCAGAACGCAAGCAGCACGCAACGCAGGCTTTGCGAATTATCGCGATTATGCATTTGTTTCAAAAGGAAGGTTTGATTATACTCCCCAAGACTGTTTAAATATGCATGACTCCATTGCCGAAACATTAGTTCCTCTAATTTCAGAATGGACAAAGGAAAAATGTAAGAAGTTAGGAATAACTAGCCTTCGCCCCTGGGACTTATACGTTGACCCGGATGGATACGGAATTATTAAAGCATTTGATTCAGAGAAAGAACTTTGCGATAAGACAGAGAAAATATTTTCTTCCTTAAATCCAATCATCGGTGGCTACTTTCAGTATATGCGAGAGCATAAGCTATTAGATTTGTCAAGTCGTGAAGGCAAAGCACCGGGTGGATACATGACTGAGCTTTCCGAAAAAAGAGTTCCCTTTATCTTTATGAATGCAGTTGGCTCCAAAAGAGATGTAGATACATTGTTACACGAAGCCGGTCATTCTTTTCATGCATTTCAAGCACGAGATCAATTCCTAAAAAGCTATCGTTCGTCTCCTTTAGAATTTGCAGAAGTCGCCTCCATGTCCATGGAACTCCTAGGAAGACCCTACTTTCACAATGTATACAAGCAAGAAGAGATAACGCGTGTTAAACGAGAGCAACTAATTAAAATTGTAGAATTTTTCCCATTTATGTCTATGATTGATTCTTTTCAGCACTGGGTTTACACAACAGAAGATAACGGACGGGATGCTAGAGGTAAAAAATGGCAAGAACTCAATCGCAGATTTCAACCTTTCCTTGATATGAGTGGATTAGATAGAATAGAAAAGACGCGTTGGCAGTATCCTCATGTATACACATCTCCTTTTTATTATATAGAATATGGCATTGCACAATTAGGTGCTTTGCAATTTTGGCGTAATAGTCTTGTAAACGAAAAAGAAGCAATAGAATACTATCTAAAAGCACTTTCGCTTGGAGGCTCCGTCCCATTGCCAAAATTATTTGAATCAGGGAATATTAGTTTCGTAATGGATAAAAAAAGTTTGCAGGATTTGGTGAATCTAATCAAAAAAGAGATTAGTGAATAAAAATTTCTTTTCTACTGAGTAAAAATTTATGAATTTTAAAAAAGCAATTTTCCTTTTTCTTATTTTCAGCACAACAATTATAGCAGCACCTTTTACAGGATGGGAAGTGGGTAACAACCATTCCATTCTATATATTAATGATATAAATAGTTTCGATACAAGGGATACGATTCGTTATCTGCCACAAAAGTTAAACAGTGACCAGATACAACAATATGCTCTATTTGTCTCTGAATACTATATTGCTCGTGGAGATAAAGACGGATTAACCAACCTAGTTAGTCTTCTTAAGAATGACAAGAATAATTATGAGTTCCTAGCTAATCTTATTTTAGTATTTTGGAAAATTGAAAAAGGAGAAACTTCTGATGCTACTGTTAAGCTTGATGACTTAATTTATAGAGAAGAAAATCCTTTAAACGTTAGCATTGCCAAATTAATAAAAAGCAATTTAAAGAAAACAGCAGTTGCTGCAGACACAAAAGAAGCAATTAAAAATCTAAACTGTAATCGAAACAAACCCATGTATGGTTATTGCAGGCTGATGAAGCTCTCGATCCATTTAGAACATTTAGTGGAAAATAGCGATTATCCCCACCGTGACTTTTTAAATCTCGACAGATTGGTTGCTCCTTTCTTTGAAGAATCTGAATTATCCCATATTAGCTACCTTTCACAATTCTCGACTGACCTACCAACTAAATTAGCCTATCTCGGATTTGTATACGAAGCAGTGCATTTTCAAAAAACGTTAGTCAATCTACAAAAAGTAAGTGGCTCTTTCGATCCTGTCGATCATGAAAGACTATCGTATTACCAAATGTTAAATGATGATTTATTGGGAGCAGAAGAATCACTCGTTTACGTATCGAAACGAACACCATCGATTAGTTCAAATAAAAATCATTTATTCTTAAAGCTCGGTGCCATAGCATACCTGCGAAAAGATTACAAACAGTCATTAACCTATTACTTGGAATTGAATCTAAAAGACTGGAATAAATCTATGAAAAATCCATTCTATGATGATTACATTTCTATTAACGGTGCCCGAAATCTAATTTCCCTTTCTTTATGGAAATCGAAGTCAGCAGTGAATGCAGTCAAAGCACTTAAAAGCTTAAATCCTGAAGGGAGAGTGACAGAGGATAGCCTCTTTATAAGACTTCGCATTGCGCAAATAATGATGTTTGATAAACCAGAAGTAGCAGAAAAAATTTCAGAGGATATTCTGTATATAGCGCAAAGCAAAGGCTGGAAACGTGTAGAATATGCGGCGACTTTGATGAACGGTTATTGTAGTATCTTAAGTAAGAAATACCGCAAGTCTACTGTTCAATTCACAAAGAGTTATGGCATCATCGGTGGTTCAGATCCAGTGTTTAGTTCAGAATGGATGCGATCTTCCGGCATTTTATTTGCTCGTGTGCAAGGCGGAGAACGAGGTAATCATGCTGCATCTTATAGGTCTCTACTTCACTCAATGCGAAATGAAGAACCGTTAGACGATATACTTGGAGTGAAAAACTTTCTCGATTCTCGTTTTGATTCAGAAGCATTCTTTCGAAATGCAGTTCAGTTCTTTATTAACACTAAAAATTACCAATCACTTGCTGAATTTTTATACTACTATCAAAAGATGAGAGTAAAATCTCCTATCATTGCAGGAAAAAGCATTTCACAAATTCCAGATGTTGTAAAAAGAATGAAGCAATACCGAGCATTTAGACCTGCGAACGATATGTATTATAGTAAAAGCGGTTACTCTAAATTACGCGATGCAGAAGCCGCTAAGATTATTTCAGAAACAGAAACATTTGATTTAGGTATCCTTAAAGATTTAAGGGATCCGTTTGTATCAGCGTTCTCATTTAACGAAAAAATCTATGTTATCTCTTATAATCCAGAAGCAACAAGGGATAAATGGAATTATAGTCAGCATAATTCTATCGACTACAGAACAACAGCTTATTACAATAAGGTTTTTGCATCTATTCCATTTTTAGAAAGGGCAGGGAACGTGCAGATATTCTTAAATCCAATTGGTATCGATTTATACCAGGCAATGAAAAAGAATAATGCATTATTAAATGTAAGGCTATTTTATCGATTTGGTAAATCTAATTCTAAAAAGTTAGAAAGCGACTTACAACCTGTTGCCGTAAGTTGTGAAAATGGAAGTGAAGTATCTACCGGAGCAATTCAATATTTACCAACAGATTATTTTGAAGGACTTAAAACTTTTCCTACAGAGGATAGGCTTCATATTTGGAACACAAGAGACTTAGGAAATCGCGACAGTTCTTCCATAGAAAACTTTGAATGGAGATGTCAAAATAATTCATCTATATCATTCTTAAAGATGCAACGTCGCGTAGATCTAAGGATGATACCAAATGCAATCTTATTTTCTAATACAATCTTTCCGAAATCGTCACTTGATTCGGTTTCCCTTGATTATTATTTCTGGTCAGACTTCTGGATGAGAAAAGGAGTAAACACGCTTTATTATGTTGATAGATTAGAGGGAGACAAATACCCATTTGCCGACTTAGTTAATGTATTGTCAAAACCAGCACAGACTTCAGACGATTTAGGAAAAATTCAATCTATTCTAAAATCATCAGATAAAGATATTCTAATATTATCAAGAGATATTAAATAAGGCGTTGTGTCAAAAAAAGATTTGTTCACGCGAAGGCGCAAAGAAAAGAGTTAAAAAATCAATACTCTTTGCTTTCTCTGCGTCCCGGTGCCTCTGTGGCAATGCACATGTCTTAATTCTCAATAATCAAAGATATGGAAGTAACTAATGCGCATTCCCCTGTCCATTTGCCTTTCTGGAATAACAGGAAATTGTAATGATGCAGAAAGAAATCCACCATTATAAATTTGATAACTGACTCCCGGATACACATTCCAGAATTTTGTATGAACATCTACTGTTGGGTTATAAGGCTTTCTGTATTCTGTTTCAGCGAATATGCGGAAATTCTCTGTTAGCCCATAAGATAGAGCAAGGCCACTCTGATAATATCTTCTGAATTCTTCTTTTGGGTTTTCTTTGAATGCCCTGTTAGTCTCAGTTTGAAATTGTAAATCTACAATGGCTTCAAATGCTCCTAGCTTTAATCCAAAATTTAGATTTGGCCGCAATAAGTATAACTCAGGAGCCTGACCATCACGAGCATATTTTTTGGATTGCTGGTCAAACCATTTAACACCTCCACCCCATACGATGGAGCCGAAAGATAATTGATGTTCTTTTGCAAATTTAAGCCCTGCATATAAACGATCCATTTGCGTTAGAGTTTTAGATCCAGATTTTTCCCATTGCGATTTTGTAGTTCCTACTTTTACAGAAAAGTATTGTAGAAATTTCAATTCACCTTCTATATTACCTTGCTTTTCTCTTTCGTATACATTGGCTTCTCTATTTTCTGCTGCTTGTCCATCGATACGGATTTTTGTGTATACCGCTGCTGGCTCTACTCGGAGAGGAACAGCAAAGGAGCTTTTATCGTCAGCATATATTCCAATTGTAAAGGCTAACAAACCGAAAACGCTAATCACTTTATTTTTCATAATTTGTATATCCTTCTAAAGCATTTACATATTTTTTAGCAATTAAATTAAACCCACCCGTATTAGGATGAATACAATCCCACATATTTCCTGCTGATGATGCTGGCGGACCGCCTAACGTTGCGCGAAGATCAATGTAACGCAATTGAGGCTCTCTCGTAGTGATGTCACGCAGCATATTATTGTAATCCGCTAAACCATCTACTACTAAGGCTGTAACTTCTGCATCCGTAAATCCAACAGATTTTAGCGTAGGTCTACAACCAGTAGAATCCGGCATGCTTGGAACATCTGGATTTGGAAAATCATATCCATGAATAATCCAAAGCAGGGGAGCTCCTCCGTATTTCTGAACCTTATACGCATTACCCGTTCGAATCATATTAAGCAACGTTGTCTGGACAAGATTAAATCGTTCTTGTTTTTCTGTAGCGAATCTACCAACATATCTTCCAGGATTTCCTTGAATATCATTGCCCCCCAAAGAAAGTAACATGTATTTAATATCAGGACCAGCTTCATCGATTACTCTTGTATGGGTGCCTGTTTGGTAAATTGTTGTCATTGTCTGACCCCCAAGAGTAGATCCAACCATCTTATAATTATAATGCTTTTCAAGCTGCACACGAAGGGTTTCTATGAGTGGAACGCCTAATACCAAATCCGTCCAGCTATCTCCCAAAATGCCATACTTTACTCCACGCTGCGTAGGACAAATTGCTCCTACGTAACAAAGCAACTGTGATCTAAATTGCTCAGGGTATTGATTTTTCTTAGTATCACAATTTATTAAAAAGCTTACAAGAAAACCTAACAGTAATATTCTTTTTATCATAGTTCCAAACTAGAAAATCCTTTTAGGTTTGTCGATAGATTATTTATTTATTTGTTAGGGTATTTTTATAAGAAAAAAACACTGTGGATATTTGTATGTTTTATGAATTATTAAATCTTCAACTTCTTCACAAAATTTAATAGTTTGTTGCGAATAAACTCATCCTCTTCCTTTTCTATAGTTTCGACTAATTCTGATTTTCCTTCCAGGGTATCTATTGACGTTTCTCGAGAAGCTGGCTTATACTGCAAATTCCCAACTTGAACTTCGATTTTCTTTAGAAGTGGTTGTTGAAACAATTTATTTGCAGTTCTTAAAATAGATTCTTTTATAAATCCTATCTCCATCTTGTATGCTGAATGCGCGACTCGCACAAAAAGAACATCTCGATCTACTTTAAAAGGTTGTGCTTGATTCACATAAACAGGTCCAATAATCTCTTTCCAATTCTGAGTTACTTGGTTAAGGATAACGGTATTTAACAACGATTCTTTATCATATCCAATTTGATGAACAAGGGATTCTAAATCAGTTAGATTTACTTTGTGGATTTCAGACATAGTTTCAACTAAGCTCGGAAATGCTTCCATCTTGAATTACAAAAACCTGCTTTACTTCTTCTAAATTTCCAAGGTAATCCTGAATACCCTCTAAGTCGGTAGTCGTAAAAAAAGCCTGTCCGCAATCTATGATGAGATCTACAAAGTATTCTCTGCGTTTAACATCAAGCTCGCGGATAACGTCATCAATTAATAATATTGGAGCTTCTCCAATTTGGTTTTGGATAAATTTGAATTGAGAAGTTTTAAGGGCAATGACGGTGCTTCTTTTTTGTCCTTGCGAGCCAAATTCAATAATATCTTTGCCATTAGCCCCTACAAAAATATCATCACGGTGAATTCCTACAGAAGTATAACCCAAATGAGTATCGCGTGAAACTCGCTCGGCAAGTTTTTTCGCATACTCTTCGTTATTCGCTACGTTGGGTTTATAGACTACTTCAAATTTGTCTTTTTCTCCACTGAGTTTAGCCAAATTCTCTTTATACATTTGATTGATGATATTAATTACACGCCCTCTTTCATTTGCAATCTCAACGCCTTTTTTTACAAGCATTTGATCCCAGGGAGCAAGCTCTGAACTAGAAAAATCTTTTTTCTTGAGAAGCGTATTTCTATGTTTTAGAATTTTATTATAGTCTAAGATATTCGCGAAATATGATCGATTAATCGTTGAAATAAAACTATCTATAAAACGTCTTCTCTCGGAAGGACCACCGTCAATTATTTTTAAATCAACGGGGGAGAATACAACCGCTTTGAGTTCTCCGATTATATCTTGTTTCTTCTGAATAATTTCGCCGTTTAATTTTACTTTGCGTTTTAAAGAATCAGCTTTGCTATATCCTATCTCGATTGTCTTCTTCATTTCTTCTGAAACAAGATCGCCTTTGATATAATAAAAATTCGAATTCCAATTTACAAGTTCTTCATCTGAATTATCACGAAAACTTTTAAGTGTCGCAAACTGATTAATAGCCTCAATAACGTTAGTTTTACCCGCTCCATTTTCTCCAATGAAGAAAACTAGTTTGGCTTTGAAGTTTAATTGAACCTCCGCATGGCTGCGGAAGTTTTGAAGTTTTAGTTTAGTTAAGAACAATTGCCGTGCTTCACAAGATGTCATTCCCGAATTTTTCTGTCGGGAATCTCAAGTAAATTCAAACTCCTCTTAGAACAAGAGATTCCCGATAGGGGATTTCGGGAATGACAAAAGACAATCATTTTATAAATTTTCCTGTCGTTTAAAGTTTCATCGGCATGATGACTGAAATGTATTGAGCGTCAGACGGGTCTTTGAAGACGGCAGGAGAGTTTGAACTAGAAAATTCCATGATGATTTCAGGATCGTCAATGGATTTAATTACGTCAGCAAGATAATCACCTTTAAAGGCAATGGAAGTTTCTTCGCCTCTATATTCTACCGGTATACTCACATTAACCTCTGTTGAGCCAGGAGTAGAAGAATTGATATGAAGTAGGTTTCCAGAAAAAGTCATTCTGATTTGTCTAGATGGCTCTTCTGCAGCAATAAGGGCTTGTCTTAAGGCAACTTGTAATTCGTCTTTGTTGATGCGAACAGAGTTCTTTGATTCTTTTGGAATTACTGCTTCATAGTCTGGATAGTTTCCATCAATTAATTTGCAAAGTAATTCAACATTTCCTATCCTGAGGTAAATCTGATTATCCACAATTCCAATTTTTCCAGAATCATTGGAATCAATCATCTTCATAATTTCTTTGATTGCTTTGTGGGGGATAATAACGCCTTTGCTGAATGGAAGAGAATTTGGAATCACTCGATCAATTTTCGCTAATCGTCTACCGTCAGTTCCTACGAACGAAATTTTTCCTTCACTAGAAGTTACATAGAGACCGTTGAATACAAATCTAGTGTCTTCGAGAGCTACAGAGTAAGAAGTCTTCTTTATCATTTCAGAAATTGTAAAACAAGGAAAATCAACTACAAGAGAATCATCAACTTTGGAAATGGTTTTAATTTCTTCGCCTTCAATTCCATTGATATTCATTTTGAAATCTTTCTTTTTCTCGGAGTCAGTGATAACCGTGCTAACAGTTCCTTCTGAATCTGGGTTATGAGCGATTAACGCTTCTGGAAAATTAATTGTTTTAAAAGTATTGCTAAGTTGCTTTGCAGGAATGGAAGTTAATCCTGGCTCTAATGTATCTGCACTTACAGATGTCTTAATAGAAATTTCCAAATCAGTAGCGGATAAGAATACTTTGCCGTCTTCAGCTTCAACTTTGATATTAGAAAGTATTGACTTTATTTCCCGAACAGTGATAACCCCTTCTACAGAACTAATCGCTTTTTGAAAATCAGATGTTTTAACTTTAAATTTCATGTCTTACTCCCTATCATATTATAATTATATATATTAATTGTTGTGATTGTTGTACCCGTCAATAAGTAGATAACTTAAAAGCAGCGTGTTTTTATAAGGAATATGTCGCATTGATTTTTGAAAATAACTTTTTTTGTTTTCTACAGAAAGATTCAATCGAAAAAAATTTTAATCTAACCAATGAGTTATTATGTCTTATTGACATTGCTTATAAACTTACTTATGTCTTATTGACACATTTGTGACATAATTAGATTATATATGTCCTATTGGAAAGATTGATTTTAATTTTTAATCTCGCCTAAGAGAAGAATGCATAAGTAAACCCTAATCAATAATTCCTCGGATTGCTTTAGTTTTTAAAAATAGTGTAGAATGAATTTTTTATTAATGAATATATGCCTTTTGGTCTGATAAGTGCATAGTTATAAACTGCAAATAGGATTGGCAGAAAATGATTATTTTTCTATCACTAAGTCTATTTCTAAATCCGCAGAATACTTATATATTGAGCAAAAAAATAATGTAATATTTCTATATTTATTTTATTTGCGAATTTGTTTTTAATTTGGCAAAGTGGGTTTATTGTGTATATTTAAGAAAAAGAAAGCTGCAAATTAAAATCAAATAGAGGAAAAAATGGCAAATACATCTATTAGTTCACAACTTATCGATGCAACAACTAAAATCGTTAACATTTTAAGACAAATCAAGGACATTAATAGCACAACCAAATTGATTGCAATAAATGCAGCAATAGAATCTTCAAGGTCTGCACAATTAGCGGATAACTTTTCTTCTCTTTCTGAACAAGTTAGAACTCTCTCTACACGATCGGAAGAATCATTTAGTGAAATCCAAGTCTTGATTGAAAATTTGAGAATATGTTGTGCGAAAGCTATCGCAGTTCGTCTTGCAGATTTATCCATAGACATCATTGATAAAATTGACCGCAATTTATTTGAGCGCAATTGTGATTGTCAAGCTTGGGCAACATTTGAGGATAATGTCAACGCTTGCTTGACTGGAAATGGATTTGATGCTAGTAATCTTTTGAATAACCTTGTAAATGTATATGAGGTTTACCATGATATATTTCTTTTAAACAAAGATGGATTTGTCATTGCAACAGGAAAAAATCCGCACCTACTTGGACAGAATCAATCAAATCGGCAGTGGTTTCGCGATGTTATCCGCTCTAATTCTGTGCATGTAACGGATATGTATTTTTCTGAATCCGTGGGGAATTATACCGTTAGCTACTCTGCTCCTGTAAGAGATCAAAATAAAAATATTATAGGTGTTCTTACAACCAGGTTTAACTGGGATTTTGTTTATGACATCATTGAGAAAGTTAAACTAGAAAAGCACTGTAAAATATTTTTAATTTCATCTTTCGGAACAATCATTTCTTCCAAGCATATGTATGATATTTTGCGCGATAATCTTTTGTGGCTCGGAGCCGGTGAAAGCGCAATTCAAGGTCATAGGGGCTATAGTATAGAAACCGCTCGTAATGGACAATGGAAAGCTTACGGTTATTCTCGAACAAAAGGATACAATGCATATGCCGGTAAAGGTTGGTCTGTAATTGTAGATGAGCCAATCCAATTAGAAAATCCAAGGGTTATCATTGAATCATTTCCGGAGGCAAGTGAAAATAAAATTGGAACCAGATCAAGAGCCCACTCAGAGGATGTAAACAACCAGCTACTTCAAATTACCCACCAACTCGGTGAATCGATTGAATCGATTAATAAAATAAATAATGTTACAACAACACTTGCGTTAAACGCTGCCATTCGTGCTGATAGAGCAGGAGACCAAGGTCGCGCATTTTCCGTATTAGCCGAAGAAGTGAGAGCTTTTTCTCAGAAGTCAGATCAGCTTACAGAAGAAATTAATTCTACACTAGATTCGTTAAATCAAGTTGTAAGAGAAACAGTTTCTACTCGTCTAGCGGATGCCGCATTTGATACAATTGACAAAGTTGATCGAAATCTTTTTGAAAGAAATTGCGATGTGCAAGCCTGGACTACGTTTGATGAAGTAATTAATTGTGCGGAGTCAGGAATGAATCGAGACGAGGCGTGCGCACTTTTGAAAGATTTGCATGGAATTTATGAAGTGTATTACGATATTTATCTTTTAAATCAGAAAGGAATTGTCTGTGCAGCCGGCATTAGACAAGATTTAATTGGTCAGGATCAATCCGATAGAGATTGGTTTCAGCAAGCAATTCAAGGCTATATCACAGTAACTGATATGTATAAATCAGATACTATCGGAGTTCATACAGTTACTTACTGCGCTCCTGTAAAAAATAAAATGGGGCAAATCGTTGGTGTCCTCACAACAAGATTTAATTGGCATTTTATTATGGATATTATTAACGCAACGCAGGTATACAGTGATTGTAAAGTTTATTTATTAAACTCAGCAGGACTTGTAATTGCATCGCAAGATAATCGAGAAATTTTAAAAAAAGATTTTAGTAAGTTTGAGGCATTTAAACTCGCGATGGAAGGAGGGAATGGGTTTATTGTAGAGCGAGATTCTGATTCCAATAATATTTATCTTGTTGGGTATTCAAGAACGGAAGGGTATAATAAGTATCAGGGTAAAGGTTGGTGTGTGTTGATTTTACAACAAAAACGTTTTGAATAACTAGTGGGTAATGCCAAATGTCCAATGAATTAACGATTAATACTCTAGAAGCAAATACTGTTTTGGAAAATAAACAATTCGTTTTTTTATACGGTGCTGCTTATTTTTCTATTCAACTAACAAGTGTCATTGAAGTCTACGATTCGCCTGATGTAAAAGATTTGCCTTGGGAAGAAATTGGTCTTCGTGGAATGATTCAATACAGAGGAATTCCTATTCCCGTTATTGATCCGATTGCAATCGCAAATATAAAGTCCGATAAAAAAAATCGTTCAATTAAAGCCGTTGTTATCTTTGAAAAAGATAATTGTAAGATTGCATTAGCAGTTGATAAATTTTACAATATTATACCTGAGCCCGAGAAAGACTCTGAAGATTTTCAAGAAGATTCACTTGAAAGTTTTATTATTGGTTTCTCTATGTTAGCCGACAAACCGCTTGTTATTTTAAACGAAGAAAAAATAACCAAACATTATAAGAAAATTTTTACAAAGCAAGTTTCTCTAAAATCAAATCAAAAAGAAGAGACTTTTATTTCCACTAAACTGCAAGTTCTAGAAAAATTTATTTTCTTTACAATTGGCGAAGTAAACTTCGGAGTTCCGATTAAGGAAGTCTTAGAAGTTTTAGAAAACTTAGATGTTACTCCGTTATTTAAAGTCGTTCCTGTTTTACGCGGGCTTATTAATTTAAGGGGAAAAGTAATTCCCTGTATGGATATCTCCACATACTTAGGATTATCCGCTCGCAGTCTGAATGAGAATACTAAATTTGTAATTTTGCAAAGTGGTGGGGCTGAAATTGCTCTATGTGTTGATTCAGTTTCCAAAATGAAAGAAGTAGACAATGCTTTGATCCAATCAAACGAAGGTGTTTTAACTGGACCGATTAGTGAATATGCTACAGGGATTTTACAATTACAAAAGCAAACACTTCTCATGATCTCAGCAAAAAACCTAGTTGAATCGAGCGACTTACGTGGGTATTTTTCATCGGAGGTGCAGTGATGTATTCTGAAGAAATTTTAACTATTTGGCAAGAAGATAAAAGTCCTGAAAACCCATTGATAGAAGCGCAGAGTCGGAATTTATTTAAGCAATTCATTACTCAATCTCTCTCTGAAGTGCAATTAATATTAGCCATTGTAAATGGACTTGATATGAGTAAGAACAAGCAAGGAGATTTAGATTTAGCCTATAGAAAGAATCATACAATTCTTGGATTTGCAAAAATTCTTAGAATTCAAAAAATGATTCATCTCACTTCCATTCTTGATTTTATATTTGATTTTGCTAGAAAAGAGAATTCCGTATCGAAATTTTCTGTAGATTATTTAATAAAATTAATTTTAAATTCCGAAGTAAAAGTTTTGAATCAACTTTCGGATGCTGGTTTTATTAAAGAGGATATTTCATTATTAGTAGAAGAGGCTAAAGTGTATTTGTCTAAGCCATTAGAAATTTGGAATGAAAGACAGAAACAAAATCAGATTGTATTTGCAAAGAAAACCTATACAATCCCCTCGCAGTATAAATCAGAAGAACCAGTTGCACCTGCGCAAAATACAAATAATTCGCTAGAACAATCTATTCAAAGAGAGAAGCCATCTCCCATTATTAATGATAGCTTAGCCAGTCAAGCTCAATCAGAAAAGATTAACGATGAGCCAGAAGATTTGAATATTCCAATCGAAAAAATAAGTCTCATCAGTGATTTCTATGAAGAGAGTTACGAAAATCTTTCAAAAATAGCAAATCGTTTAATTGATTTAGAATCCAATCCAGATTCATTAGAAATTATAAATGAATTATTTCGTTCTGTTCATACTGTAAAAGGGGGAGCCCGACTTCTAAAAATAGTAAAGATTGAAAAACTTAGTCATGCGGTAGAAAATCTTCTAGACTTACTTCGCAATCAAAAGATAGAAGTTACGCCGGTTCATATTGATTATCTGCTCGAAGCTAGAACTGCAATTAGTGAAATGATTGAAGAAGTTGCCTCTAAAGGTCCTATTCGAACAAGAATTGCTCCTCTAGTCAGAAAACTAAATGAAGCCTGTGGTATTGGTCTTCCTGAAGTTAAAGCTAATAAAGAAAAACCAAAACAAGAAGTTCCAAAGGAAATTCAAAAAAAAACTCCTCAAGAAGTTAGCGTTAAATCGGAATTACCTGCTCCTGTTCTAAATAAATCAGAAAGTATTGTAGTTAAAGACAAAGAGCCTGTTGTTAGAATTAAGGATAGACAAGTTGAATCTATTCGAGTCAGCATTGATAAATTGGATGAAGTAATCAATACTGCTTCCGAACTTTCCATTTCTAGAATTCAATTTCAGGAGCAAATAGCGAATATCTCCCGAATGACTCGTGATATAAAAAGAAGCCTTGTTAATTCAGAAGAATTTGAATCAAAGAAATTGCTTGAGAGGATTTCGCGCTCGAATCAAACTTTGATTTCGGAATTAAAAACACAGTTAGAAAAATCAGGAGCATACATTCCAGAAAATATATTGTATGATTTGGTGTATCGATTTCACAATGAAATGAAATCGGAAATTTCAAGAAATGAACTAAGTCAGCAAGAGGAACTAACGCTTATTTTAATTTCATTTCAAGAGTTAAAAAATTCCATGATGAAAAATGTGGAAAATCTTGAAACGCTTACTTCTAAATTACAAAATGAAGTAATGAATTTTAGAATGGTTCCTATTGCTACACTATTTGAAAGATTTCCTTCTTTGATTCGCGATATGGCGAGACAAGCAGGCAAAAAAGTGAAAATGATTTTATACGGACAAGAAACAGAGCTTGACCGGGTAATGATAAATACCCTCTTAGATCCACTTCTTCATATTTTAAGAAATTCAATCGATCATGGCTTAGAAGAGCCATCGGATAGAATTAAATCTGGAAAAAATGAAACAGGTAGTATACATTTAAGTGCTTATTATCAGGGATCTCATGCTATTATCGAAATTAAAGATGATGGTAGAGGAATTGATACAGACGCAGTGCTAAAGCGTGCTTTAGAAAGAGGTTTGATAGCTGAAGATAGGGTCAGTATTATTAGCCAGAAAGAGATTTTGGAATTTATATTTGCTCCTGGCTTTTCTACTGCCGCAAAAGTTACAGAGCTAAGTGGACGTGGTGTTGGAATGGATGTAGTGATGTCTACTATTAAAAGTTTGCAGGGAAGTATTGACATTCAAACTAAAAAAGGACAGGGCACTTCTATATTTTTAAAAATCCCTCTTACGCTTGCTGTCGTTCGTGTTTTACTCTTTGAGTCAAGCACTCAACTTCTAGCATTTCCAATGACAAACGTCGATGAGATTTTGACAGTTTCTAGAGAAGAGATTGAAAGTGTCGGCTCTAAACTCTTATATCATTTGCGATCGGAAGTAATTTCGTTGGTTCCCATCTCTGACTTACTTGGAATTGCACAGCCTGTTTTTTTTAAGGAGGAGATACCTGTTATTATCCTCTCGGATGGAGTTCAAAAGGTCGGACTCATTGTAGACTCACTTTTAGGACGCCAAGAAATCGTAATAAAAAATTTAGGAAACTTATTAAAGAAAGTTCCTTTTATCATGGGATGCACAATCCTTAGCGATAGACGCTTGGTGTTGATTTTAAATCCGAGAGAACTAATAGAAATAGCCACTCAAACTGTCGTAGCATTAGACAATCGAGAAAACAAGTTAGAAAATAAAACTCCATTTCTTAGAATGCTTAAAAAAGAAGATCCTGTATCTATACTCGTTGTAGATGATTCGCCAATGCAAAGAAAAAGTATTAAATCAATTTTAACTCGCGCGGGTTATATAGTGGATGAAGCGGAGAATGGATTTGATGCATTGAAAATGGTTCGAGTAAAAAAATACTCTCTCTTTTGTGTCGATTTAGTTATGCCGCTTATGGACGGGTTTGATCTTGTTACCCGCTTGAAAAGTTTGCCGTTATACAAAAGTATTCCAGTTATTGTAATCACTTCTAAAAATTCAACAGAAGATAAAGAGAGAGGATTAAAAATTGGTGCAAGCGAATTTTTAGAGAAGCCTGTGGATCCTGATATACTAACTGATTTGGCTAAACGTTATATAGGAGTTGAATAGTGGAAGAAACGGTTATAATAAAAAATTCAAATTATCCTATTTACGTTTGCGTGGATAATCTGCTGTTAAATGAATATTTAGGCAATGAATTATCTATCAATAAATTTGCCTTTGAAAAAATAAGCTTTGCAGAGCTTACCTTAAAAATCTCTGAGCTTAAGAAATCTCTTTTGATTTTACAGACAGACGAAGATGAATATCATCTAATAGAGCTTTCGCGTAGACTAAAAATGTTTTATGGGTATGAAACAAGAATTATTTTTCTTTCTGCTGATTATAAAACAGAAGAAGATGCAAGCAATGTGACTGATAAATTTTTCCAAATGCCTGTTGCTTTTAAGGAAATAGAAAATTCGATTCAGAAATTCTTGACAGACACGCATAAGATTTTAGTGATTGATGATTCCAAACTTGTTCACAATCATCTTGTTCCACCACTCGCAAATGAAGGCTATAAAGTTCTAGAAGCATTTAACGGCAAAGAGGGATTAGACTTAACAATTGAATATAAACCTGATTTAATTATTTGCGATATTGAAATGCCAAATATGAATGGGTTTGAAGTCTGCACAGAAATTCGAAAGCATCCCGAAGTAAAGGATACTTATATTATCATGTCGAGCACACTCGGCTCCGCCTCCGATATTCAGAAAGGATTTAACGCCGGTGTCGATGAGTATATTACAAAGCCTGTCGTGATAGGAGAATTGCTAGAGCGCATTAATCGACATTTCAAACAATCTCTAAGTGGGCGGGAAAACATTATTATCCTCGAGAAGGATGAGCATATCATTGCGAATATAACTAAGTCATTACGCAAACAAGGATTTTCCGTTCGATCCACTTCTACAATCGAAGAGACGATTCATCTCATTCAGAAATATCCTTTTGATTTAATCATCAGCGAAATGGAGTTAGGTGCAGAGACCGCAATGGATTTATGCTTGTCGCTAAAGAATGCGAATACTGGTTTTCATCCAACGATTTTAATTCTTACTTCACGTGATAATAATGCTGATTATAAAATGATTATGAATATGGGAGTATCGGGAATTATCAGTAAGCCATTTTCGATGGATACGCTTCTCGCTTCTGTAGAGCGGTTACTAGCTGATAGACGCACTGCCGCAGAAAGAAAGCAGCTTTTAAAATATCTGTCAAAGTCATCTGCTAAAATTGCATCGGAAAAAGCTATACTCACAAATGGATCGGGCGGACGTAGATCAGAAAAAAAATATGCCTCCTTACTTTTTACTGATATTGTAAACTTTACGGCTCGATGTGAAAAGTATCCACCGGATTCCGTTGTAGAGCAAATCAATACAATTTTTGAATTGATTACGAAGACTATTCACAAACATGAGGGGGATGTTGATAAGTTTATGGGCGATGCTTGTATGGCTTATTGGATTGGAGACGAACACGCGTCATCCGCTGTGAAGTTGATTGATGCTGTGCAAGAGATTCGAGATAAAATTGCAGAAGCAAATTTACAATCGGAAATTTTAACAAAGGATCCAATTCGCATTCGTTACGGAATGAATTCGGGAGAAATTATTCTTTGTGATATTGGAAGCTCTGAGGCTCGAATTGATTTAACTGTTATTGGAGATCATGTAAATCTTGCTGCTCGTTTGGAGTCTGCTTCCAAACAATATGGAATTGAATCGCTGTTAAGTGAATACACATATGCATTGACATCTGATTCAATTGAAGTGCGAGAGATTGATAAGATAAAAGTATATGGAAAAAATATTCCCGTTGTTGTATATGAACTCCTAGGAAAAAAAGGCAAACTGACAGACGTCCAGAAAGAACTTCTCGAAATCTATAATCTAGGAAAAGAGGCTTATGTAAGAGGACGATTTCTAGAGGCTAAGAACTGTTTTGTGCAAGCAAATAAATTAGAGGAAGTTTATCCGGGACGACCTACAAATCCTTCTAAGGTTTATGCGATACGCTGTGATTTTCTGATAAAGAATCCGCCGAAGAACTGGGATGGAGTGTGGGCACTTCGGAAGTAAAATAGCAAAGATTTGGCATAGGTAACGTAGAGTGACGCTGTTAAGTTGAGGAAGTGCTTACACAGTCACCTCAAACATGCGAAGGCGAAGGGCGCGACCAAGCGCAGGGAGGAAAACCGTGAGAGGTCTATTTTACAAACAAAGTATATGATAAACCCAATACTATGTTTGCCAGATAGATTTCTCACACTTCACACACACTGATATGCTTGATTCGAAATGACTGTATAAATCCTTATCTTGACAGCATTGAACATCTTGCAGACCATCGATTCTTATGAACAACTTTTCCGTAAAATATTCAATTTTATTTTCCTTATTTTTTTTTCAAAATTGCATTCCTTATCTCTATCACGTCAGCACTGAGCAGGCAAAGATAATTCTAAATCGAAAAGAAATTCCCCAGGTAGTAGAATCTGAAAAAGTAGAGAGCCTAACAAAGAGTAAACTCAAGCTCATTCAAACAGTAAGAGAATTTGCAGTTAAAGAAATTCATTTGAATCCAAAGGGTGGCTTTGAATACTTTACAAATCTTGATAGGGAAGAAGTTGGTTGGAATGTAAGTGCATCCTATCCCTTAAAATTTGAATCCTATACATGGTGGTTTCCGTTTGCCGGAACTGTTCCCTATAAAGGCTATTTTGATTTAGCAAAAGCTAAAGATGAAGAAAAAAATCTCATTGAAAAAGGTTTTGATACACGCGTGCGGATAACGGCTGCTTACTCTACGCTTGGTTGGTTTTCGGATCCAGTTCTCTCTCCACAACTTCGTATGACCGAAGATGAATTGGTGTCTCTTGTTATACACGAGATGTCACACGCCACTGTATATTTCCCAGGAGATTCTAATTTTAATGAATCCTATGCAAGCTTTGTTGAGGAAGAAGGAACAGAACTTTTCTATCGAGCGCATAAGTCCGATAAGGCGGAAGAAGTTTTACAGAAGCGCAAAAAGGCAAAGTTGCAATCGGATATTATTATCTCTAAAGTAAAAGAAACTGCCTTTAAACTAAAGGCAATGTATGAGAGAGAAGATTTGGCTGATACAGAAAAATTAGAACAGAAGAAAAGAATTATTGAAGAATATAGAACTGAAATTTTAGCGAATGCTGATAAGTTTTCCAATTTTAATCCTGAAAAATTTAAGAAGACTCCTCTTAACAACGAGAACTTTATCGGTATTTTGCGCTACCACTCAGGCTCAAAACTTTTCCAGGACAAGTTCAAAGAAGTCGGTCGCGATTTTAAAAAGTTTCACGAAGAAATGGAAAAATTAAAACCGCTTTCTGTAGAAGAGAGAGCCGAGATGTTGAAGGAGTAGTATGATTTTTCTCATTTCAATTTCAAGTTGGATTTGAATTTGTTGAATGGACTTTTAACTTATTTAAAATTATAAAGTATTTTATGAAGCAGGAAAAAAAAATTCATGCAAATAAAATAGTTTTTCATGCCAGGGATGTTTCCAAGATTTATTCGATGGGAGAAATTCGTGTGAATGCGCTTCATGGAATTAATCTTGAGATTAATTCAGGCGAATTGGTTGTTCTTCTAGGTCCTTCTGGCAGTGGCAAGTCTACTCTATTAAATATCCTTGGTGCTCTGGATACTCCAACGGAAGGAACTGTTCGTTTTAAAGACCAAGATTTATTTGATTCGGACGAAGAGAGGTTAACGTTGTTTAGGCGCGAGCATGTTGGATTTGTATTTCAATTTTACAATCTAATTCCGAGTCTTACCGCAAGTGAGAATGTTTCTTTAGTGACAGAGCTTAGTTCCAATCCAATGACTTCGGAAGAAGCCCTAGGTCTGGTCGGACTTTTAGATCGGAAAGATCATTTTCCTGCACAATTATCTGGTGGCGAACAACAACGAGTATCCATAGCGAGAGCGATTGCAAAAAGGCCGGACGTATTATTATGTGATGAGCCAACGGGTGCTCTTGATTTTAAAACAGGTCGCGTGGTCTTAGAGGCTATTGAGAAGGTAAATCATGAACTAGGCACAACTACTATCATTATTACGCATAACGCTTCGATTACTGGCATGGCTGATAGAATTATTACAATGCGAGATGGAACGATTTTTTCGGATGAGAAAAACACAAAAAGAATTTCTGTTGGAGAAATTAGCTGGTGAAGACTTTAAATATAAAAGTGGTGCGAGCCATTCTAGGTTTAAAATCACAAAGCATTACAATAGCCTTAGTCGTTGCTTCGGGCATTGCCATGTTCATCGCATCACGAACTGCTTATGATTCTTTATGGGACGCGCGGGATATATTTTACTCTAATACTTTATTTGCAGAAGGATTCGCTTCTTCAAAACCAGCTCCTGAAATTCTAGAGCGGCGAATACGAAATATCCCCGGAGTCCAAGACGTAAGACTTCGTATAGTGCATGAGTCAGTGATTGACTTTCCAGAAGAGGAATTACCTTCTGCGGGAAAGTTTGTCTCTATCACAGAAGGAATGAATGAACTTACGATTACAGAAGGCAGGATGCCTGTTACGAACGAGGAAGTAGTATTGAGTGAATCCTTTGCAAGGGCTAATCATCTTTTGCCCGGGAAAAAACTTGCAGCAATCTTAGAAGGAAAAAGAAAATTTTTGAATGTTGTAGGGATTGCTCTCTCTTCTGAATTTGTTTATATTTTTAGAAGTTCAAGTCCACTACCCGATCCGAAACATTTTGGAATTTTATGGATGAAAAAAGAGGCACTAGAAGCAGCCTTTCAAATGCAGGGTGCTTTTAATGATGTAATCTTTACTTTTTCTAAAGATGCAAATCGAAAATCTACACTTAAATTATTAGATCACGAGCTGGAAGGTTACGGTGGATTAGGCGCTTATGATCGCGAAAAGCTTCCTTCTCATTCTTTTTTGAGAGATGAATTCAAACAACTTAGGACAACCGCTTATGCTATGCCTATGATTTTTTTAGGTGTGGCTGCCTTTTTGCTTCATATTGTTTCCACTCGAATCATTTCAAAAGAGAGAGAACAAATTGCTACTTTAAAGGCAGTGGGTTACAGTGATTTGACCATAGCACTGCACTACGTTAAAATATTAACGATAATTAGTTCGGTTGGAGCAATTCTTGGAATTTTAATGGGAATTTATTTTGGAGATGCAATGCTTGCTTTATACGGAGAATACTATCAATTTCCAAATTTAAAATTACTCATCGATCCTATTTTAATTTTGCAGGGCTTTGGAGTGGGAATGCTTTCTGGAATTATGGGCGGGCTCTTTTCGATTCGAAGTGTTTTAAAATTAAATCCCGCACAAGCTATGAGACCGCCAATTCCTGAATCTTTTTCTAGAGTTCCTCTCGAGCGGCTAATGCAGTCTTTGCCTACACAGGGAAAGATGATTCTACGAAATTTATTCCAGCGACCTGTTCGAACCATTCTCTCCTCTCTTGGAATTTCTACTTCTGTGATGATTATGGTCATTGGAACTTTTATGTATGATGCAGTGGATAATATGTTAGAGCTTCAATTTGATTTACTGCAACGGGAGTCTGTCACTATTACTTTTTTTGGACCTGTATCGTCTGACGTTGAATTAGAAATTGCAAAAGAAAAATCCGTTTTATTTACGGAAGGATATAGATTGGTTCCCATTCGTATCAGGTCGAGTTCACTGAGTAAAGAAATTTTGCTGCAAGGATTACCAAAAGGAGCAGAGCTTAGGCGGCTCATCGGTGAAGGAGAGAAGATTCTGATTCCTCCTGAGACAGGTATTCTTTTAAATTCTCAAGTTGCCGGCAAATTAGGAATATCCGTTGGACAAGAAATACAACTAGAAATTTTAGAAGGAAATCGTAAAAAAGTAAATGTAATTGTAGAAGGAATTGTAACTGAGATTCTAGGTCAAGGTGCATATATGGAAAGAAAGGCTGTCAGTAGATTACTTGGAGAAGGCGACTCCTTTAATTTACTCGCACTTAGAACGGACACAAAGGAAGAAGCCACCCTTTTGCGCAAACTCAAAAGTATCCCAAAGATTGGCGGTGTGAATACAAGGGCAGGAACTCTAAAAGTATTTCATGAGATGACGTCCAGGAGTATGCTTGCAACAACTCTAGTGCTTTTGATTTTTGCTAGTATAATAGCTATTGGTGTCGTGTATAATACCGCGATGATTGCGTTATCCGAAAGAGCTTTTGAACTAGGTAGTCTTAGGATTTTAGGTTTTAAAAAGCGAGAAGTGTTTTCTATTCTTGCTGGAGAATTGACTGTTGAGACTATAGTTGCTCTTCCTATTGGATGTTTAACTGGATACTTCTTCGCCTATTTGATGTTTACCTCTGTAGAGACAGAAGGATTCAATGTTCCTTTAAATATTTCACTCACGACCTATGGAATTGCCCTTCTTACAACTATTGCTACGTCCATCATCAGCTTTATTATTTTATATTTTAAAATTAAATCAATGGATCTAATTAGTATCCTAAAGGTAAGGGAATAATATGAATTTGTCGGAAAAAATAAAATCTTTTTTGAAACTGCGAAATGTTCAATATGGAATTGGAATCTTTTTTATCGGATTCTTAGTTTGGTTTTCCTTTAAGCCAAAGAAAGTAAGTGCAGAATTGGCTACGATTCATCGGGGCACTTTGATTCAGTATGTAGAAGAAGAAGGAATTTCTAGGGTCAAAGAAAAGTATAGCATTCTTTCTCCAGTGAACGGAGTTTTAAAGCGAGTGGAAAAACATGCAGGTGACGTTGTTAAAAAGGGAGAAATTGTAGCTGTAATAGATTGGGATTATAAGAGAGAAGTTCTTTCGCCTATCGCAGGGAAAATTCTATTAGTCCAAAGAGAGAGTGCAGGACCGATTGCGATGGGAAATCCGATTTTAGATATTGGTGACACAACTAAGCAGGAGATCGTTGCTGAAGTTCTTACACAAGAAGCTGTGAAGATTAATGCGGATAATCCTGTTTTGCTCGAAGGCTGGGGTGGAAATCCATTGACGGGTAAAGTAAGACTTGTAGAGCCAGAAGCATTTAAGAAAATTTCTGCGCTTGGTGTAGAAGAGCAGCGTGTTCGAGTAATTATAGATTTTGAAACCCCGGAGCATATGGGAGAAGGGTTTAAAGTTCTCTGTAAGATTGAAACAGGTCGTGAGGATAATCGGATGTTAGCCCCATCTTCTGCTATGTTTAGAGAAGGAGAGGAATGGGCGGTTTATAAAGTTGTAAATGGGAAAGCCAAGAAGACTATTTTAAAAGTGGAAATTAGAAGTGGAGCTTTTGCTTCTATAACAGATGGATTAGTTGAAAACGATGAAGTGATTTTATTTCCTGGAGAAGGAATTAAAGAGGGGTCGATAGTGAAATGATTTTTCACGAGTATGACGCTTAGGTGAGCCCAAGCGTCATTTTTTATGTTATTTTTTATTTAATTCAGCACAAGAATTCTTTGCTGCGGTTAGCTTATCAGTTGCTTCTTTTTTACATGCTTTGTTTTCATCCCCTTTCTTGGAATCGCAGGCTTTTCTTTCTTCTTTGTTTGTATCCATTGCTTTTTTGGTGCATTCTTGCTGTGTTTCAGCAGAGAGAGAAGCCAAGCTAAATAAAGTTGCCATTAGTATCATTGATATTGTTTTCATTGAGTCTCCTACCTATAGAGGTTTTTCAAGATTAAAAAAACTTCCTTAAAAATATATAAAATATTTGACAAATAAATTAAATCTTTTATTTTACCAAAAGGTTAATTAACTAAATGGTTAAATATGTAGAACAGACTGACCAATTAAGCTTAACTTTTGGGGCTTTAGCGGATCCTACACGTCGTGCAATCCTTGGTAGATTATCTAAGGGAGAGGCATCTGTAACCGAATTAGCTGAGCCTTATAAAATGAGCATGTCTGCAATTACAAAGCATTTAAAAGTTCTAGAAAAAGCAGGCTTAATCACGAGAGGTAGGGAAGCTCAATGGAGACCATGTCATTTGCAAGCTGATCCGTTAGAGGAAGTGAATAATTGGTTAGATCAATACCGTAAGTTTTGGGAAGACCGATTTGATCGTTTGGACGAATACTTAAAAGAATTACAGAAAAAGGATAATAAGGATGAGTGAAACAAAAGATTTCAAAATAACGAGAGAATTTAATGCACCGAGAGATCTAGTCTGGAAAGCTTGGACCGAGCAGAAACATTTGGAAAAATGGGGCTCACCGCAAGGGTTCACAATGACTTGCAAAAAGTTTGAATTCAAAGTAGGCGGTGAAAATCACTACTGCCAAAAAACATCGGATGGACACGAAACATGGGGAAAACAAAAATACTTAGAAATCCATCCTACTCATAAATTAATCTATCTCCAATCCTTCGCAGATGAAAAGGGAAATATCATCGCACACCCAATGAGTGCAACCTGGCCTCTGCAAATGCGAACAACGATTGAGCTCGAAGAAAAAAATAATAAGACTCTATTGACACTCACATGGACTCCGTATGAATCCAATGACGAAGGAATCGCTACTTTCAATGGTGCTATGGATGGAATGAGTCAAGGCTGGGCTGGGTCGTTCGCTAAGTTTGATGAATATTTAGCGGAGATTCAAAAATAAATTTAGGAGAATAATATGAATACAAATTTTAAAATGGATTTTTCCGTAAACAAGGAAACTAAAACAGTCACAATCGAAAGAGAATTTGCAGCGAACCTTTCTTTAGTTTGGGATGCATTTACAAAACAGGAAATGCTTGAACAGTGGATAGCACCTAAACCTTGGACGTGCAAAACAAAATATATGAATTTTGAAGTTGGTGGAAAAAGATTTTACGCGATGGTGAGCCCTGAGGGACAAGAACGTTGGGCAATCCAGCGATATACTTCCATTAGCCCCAAAACTAATTTTAAAATGTACAATGCTTTTGCGGATAAAGATGAAAACCCTGAATTACCAGGCTCTGATTGGGAGCATAATTTTAGTGAACAAAACGGAACGACAACAGTCAGGATTACTATTTACAATGAATCCCTCGCCCGCATGGAAAGAATGATTGAAATGGGCTTCAAGGAAGGATATACTGCGACATTGAAAAACCTGGAAGAATTATTGGCAACTTTATCCAAAAAATAATGGGGTTATGGGCTTGAGGTTATTAATGAATAAGCGAAAACAGATAAAAAAATTTTTTAAAATAAGACTTCATAAGGTTATACGTTTTAGCGCAAGGAGAT
>Ga0209277_10000318_pt1 | contig 24526 bp, 20 predicted proteins | sample JI81AbrownDNA_FD_187503 | JGI IMG/M metagenome (GOLD analysis project Ga0209277, IMG submission 187503) | Wastewater effluent complex algal communities from Wisconsin, to seasonally profile nutrient transformation and Carbon sequestration -... | ecosystem: Engineered > WWTP > Effluent > Algae... | reverse complement strand
TGGCACGCCTGGCGGGAGGCCCTGCGGGCCGACCGCCCGCAGGTGCTTCACGTCCACTGTTTCGGCCCCAACGGGGTGTATGCCGCGGCCCTCGCCCGGACGACGCGCATCCCTCTGGTCGTCACCAGTCACGGCGAGACGACCGCGGACGATCACGACGCCTATGGACGCTCCTGGTTGCTGCGCACGACCCTCACCCGTGCTGTGCGCCGGGCTGTGTGCACGACGGCGCCCTCCCAAGCCGTCCTAGCCGACCTGCGCGAACGCTTCGGGCTGGAGGGCGGTTCCGTCGTTCCCAACGCCGTGTCCGACGCCGCATCGCTCGGCTCGGACTCTCCAATGGCCGTCGTCGAGGCCACGGCGGACACGAGTCCGGTGATTGTCGCGGTCGGCCGGTTGGAGCGAAACAAGGGATTCGACCTCCTCGTCCAGGCCCTTCCGTCGATCCGCGCCCAGGTTCCCGCCGCCCGGCTCCGCCTCGGAGGGGCCGGGTCTCAGGAAGCCGCCCTGGCCGCGCAGGCCGAGGGCCTCGGCCTGGCCTCGGTTGTGACCCTCCTCGGACAACTCACCCCCTCGCAGGTCGCGGCCGAGTTGGCAGCCGCCGACGTGGTGGTCGTCCCTAGCCGCCAGGAGGCCTTCGGGATCGTCTTGCTCGAAGCCTGGCGGGCCGGCACCGCGCTCGTCGCGCCCAACCACGGTGGCCCGGCAGAGGTGGTTCGCGACGGCACCGATGGGCTGCTCGTCGACCCGACGGACGGACCCGCGCTAGCCACAGCCATCGTCCGCGTCCTCAACGATCCCGGGTATGCCGAGCGCCTGGCCGCCGCCGGGCGGGCGAGGCTCGCCGACTACACCTGGCCGGCCGTGGCCCGTGCCTACGCGCAGGTGTATGCCGCAACCGGCACGTCAGCGCCCTGACCCCACCGCCACGAGCACGTCGCCCAGCCGGCTCGCGCTCGTCGCCCAGGTGAACCGCGCAGCGTTGACCGACCCGGCCGCCACCATCTCGGCCCGGCGGGCCGGGTCGGCGATCAGTTCGCGGACCATGCTCGGCACGTCCTGCGGCCGGTCGGGATCGACGAACAGTGCCCCCTGGCCCGCCACCTCCGGCAGCGATGACGACCGGGCCGCGACGACCGGGCACCCCAACGCCTGCGCCTCGACCACCGGCAGACCGAAACCCTCGTATCGGGAGGGGAACACCAACGCCCCGGCGTGGCGATAGAGCCAGGCCAACTCAGCGTCGGTGAGGTGCGCGGCATACGTGATGACGTCGTCGTCGCCCACGGTCGGCGACGCTCCGGAGAAGACCCGAGCTGGCCCCCGCGCGCCGACGACCACGGTGGGCAGCCGTGCGTCGGCCACAGCACGCAGGACCCCCGGCAGGTTCTTGTGGAGGGCGAGCGTGCCGACGACGAGCACGAAACCCTCCTGCGGCAGGTCAGAATCGGGGCGCATGGGAGTGAGCGCCGAGAGGTGTTCGGACCCGTTCCCGACCACGTGGAAGAGCTCACGCGGCCGGTGCAGCACTGTCGCAAGCTCGACGGCGCTGAACTCCGACACCGTGACAACCGCTCGGGCCCGCCGAGAGACGAGCCGATAGATGCTGCGGTGCCAGGCGCCGAAGGCGCGGGTGTAGGTGTTCGGGAACCGGAATGGCGTGGCGTCGTGGAATGTGGCGACCTGATGCCCGACAACGACGGGAGCAGGGCCGGCGAGGCTGACGAGCAGCCGACCACGGGCCAGTTGCGGTAGCGCCACCTGCTCGAACGCCACCCCACGCAGCCGCGACCTGCGCACCGGCACGGTCGCGGGCAGCCAGTCGGGCACGGCGGCATCCTGCGGCAGGCACAGCAGCACGTCCAGGCGGGGGTCGAGCACGAGGCGGCGGGCGATCTCCTCGGCGAAGCGCTGGGTCCCCGTGCGGCGTTGGGCGAGCCACTTGCCGTTGAGCGCCACCCGAGTCAGCGTCGCCGTCGGTGTCGCCGTCGGTGGCGCCGTCGCTTGCCGGGAGACCTGGGTCATGGCTTCACCCTCTCATCGGTGCCGATGGGAAGGTCGGGCGAGACAAGCATTGTCGCCATTCGACCCTTTTTCATCAGATCCCCGGGCTATCATCGACACACCTTGGGGGAGTCGACGACCTCGTCGATTTCTGGGCGGAAGGCAACGCGGGGAATGGCTTTGCGCAGCGATTCGATGGTCGCCGCGGTCGAAGGACGCGCGGGGGTTCGTCGTGTCTCCCGTTGGTTGGCCCTCAGCGATGCCCTGGTGCTTGTCTTGGCTGTCGCCGGAGCCCAGCTATGGCGCTTCGGCACCCCAGCCGACGCCGACGGCTTCGACCCGACGACCTCGTTCGTCGCCCTCGAATACACCTGGGTCTCGATCGGCGTCATCGTCCTGTGGCTGACCTCGCTGCACGTCCATGCGGCATACGACCCACGGATGCTGGGGCACGGCACCCAGGAATACCGCGCGGTCGTCGATGCCACCTTCCGACTGTTCGCCGCCCTCGCGATCGTCAGCTACCTGTCCAAACTCGAGTTGGCCCGAGGCTACGTCCTGGTCGCCTTCCCGGTCGGTTTGGTTGCGCTGTTGGTCACCCGCAGGCTCTGGCGCAGTTGGCTGGGAGTTCATCGTGCCCGCGGCCGGTTCGCCGACTCCGTGCTCGTCGTCGGTGACCTCGCCCACGTCCAGCCCCTCGTGCGTGACCTCCGGGCATGATCCGACGCCGGCTTCCGCGTGGTCGCCATCTGTTGCGCGGCCGCGCCAGAGTCCGTCGAGGGCATCCCCGTGGTCGGCTGCGAGGAGGACGCCGCGGAGTTGGCTCAGCGGGTCGGCGCCGACGTCGTGGCGTATGCCGCCTCGTCGCGCCTGGGTGCCACCGGCCTGCGAAAGCTGGGCTGGGCCTTGGAGGGCACCGGCATCGATCTCGTCGTCGCGCCCGGCATGACCGATGTCGCCGGCCCTCGGATCCATGCGCGACCCGTCGCCGGCCTGTCGCTGCTCTATGTCGAGGCACCCCGCTTCACGGGGACCCGCCTGCTGCTCAAGTCGGCCTTTGACATGCTCGCTGCGTTCATCCTCATGGTCGCGCTCGCGCCACTGTTCGTCGTCCTCAGCGCCCTCGTCTGGTTCGAGGACCATGGGCCGGTGTTCTACACCCAGCGTCGGGTCGGGCACGGCGGTCGCAGTTTCGTCATGACGAAGTTCCGCTCCATGACGGTCGGTGCCGATCAGGTACTGCCGGAGGGCAACGACGCCGACGGGCCGCTGTTCAAACTGCGTGACGACCCCCGAGTGACCCGGATCGGGCGGTTCCTGCGCCGGTCGAGCCTCGATGAGCTCCCCCAGTTGCTGAACGTCCTGCGCGGTGAGATGAGCCTGGTCGGGCCGCGTCCGCCGCTGGAGAGCGAGGTCGCCGCCTACGAAGAGGACGTGCATCGTCGGCTGCTCGTCAAGCCCGGGCTCACGGGGCTCTGGCAGGTGAGCGGTCGCAGCGACCTGTCGTGGGAGGACAGCGTCCGATTGGACCTCTACTACGTGGAGAACTGGTCTTTCACGTCCGACCTGCGCATCCTCATGCGCACGCTGCGCGCCATGCACGAGAGCAACGGCGCCTACTGACTCAGCCGGTGATCCCGGCTCAGGTGCTCCGCAACGCATCTACGTGGGCTCGCAACGCTGCCACGAACACCTCGGCCGAGAAGAGCGCCGCATGGGCGCGGATCGCCTCGGCCGACCAGGTATGCCGCTCCCCCGCCTCGACCGCTTCGGCCACCGCCGCCGGGGTCGGCTCCGGGAAGAACAACCCGCTGACGCCCGGCGCCACCGTATCGAGATAGCCGCCAGCCTCCAGCGCCAGGGTCGGCACCCCGAAGGCGGCCGCCTCCAGCGGGGTGAGGCCGTAGTCCTCCAGGCTCGGGGCCACGAGCGCCCGCGCCTGGGCATAGACCCAGCGGAGTTGGGCGTCTCGCAGCCCCGACACCAGACGCACGTTGCCCGGCAGGTCGCGGGCGAGGGCGGCGCGCCCGGGCCCGTCACCGACGACGACCAGGCGGCGGGACGGCATACCGGCGAACGCGGCGGCCACGACGTCGACGTTCTTGTAGGGCAACAGCCGCGACACGATGAGGTGGAAGCCCCCCTCGGCCCAGTCGGTCAGGGTCGCGACCGGCTCGCGCTGGCCCTCGGTGCCCACGGCGTGCGGAGCGGGAAGGACCGTCGCGTCGATCCCGTATGCCGCCCGCACCCGATCCCGGACGACCCGCGAGTTGGCGAGGTAACGGTCTGCAGACCGGGCGGCCCGCCGGTCCCAGCGCAGCAGCGCCGGGCGCAGGGTAGCCAGGCCGAGCCGGGCGGGAGCCCATCGGCCGGCCGCGCCGAGGTAGGCCTCGGTCTGGTAGAGCCAGCGAGCGGGCGCGTGACAGTAAACGATTCGCCGCCCGGTCGAGCGGACCCCATGAGCCCACCCACTGCTGGACACCACGACGATGTCGGCGTCCGGATGCAACCGGCCGGTCCCCCAAGCGAGCAGCGGGAGTGCAGCGCGATGGTGGCGACGCAGAGCGCCGATCCGGTCGAGCGGGGAGGTGACGATGCGGGCCTCAGCGAACTCGGGGTAGGTGCCGGCTGGGTCGTAGAGCGTCGTGTAGACGGTCGCGTCCGGGAAGGCGGTGAGCATCGCGAGGACGACCCGCTCCGCCCCACCCCGCTGGGTGAGATAGTCGTGGGCGATCGCGACGGGGGGGCGACGTCGCGAATCCCGGCTCGCCACCACGGTATTCACCACCGCGCTCATCGCGTCGACCCGTTCGGCCCAGGTGGGGACCGACGCATCGACCGGCGGGAGTGCCTGGGTCACCTCAAACTCGGCGGCGACCGCGGCGGCAACTGCGACGGCGACCGCGGCAGGGAAGTCGGCGCGGGCTGCCACGGTGAGGCGCGGCATACCGGAGTCGGCGAAGCCGGCCACGGGAGTGGCGACGACGGGTCGGCCGGCCGCTTGGTATTCGTAGCGTTTGATCGGGTCGAGGCTGTCAGTGAAGGGCGTGACGGCGTGCGGGACGACGAGCACGTCGGCGTGGCGCAAATAGGCCGGGATCGTCTCGGCGGGGCGCGGCCCGAGCAACCGGACTCCGGCAGCCGTCACTGCTGTCGCGTCGGTTGGCGCAAGCGGCGCGGGGCCGACACACACAACGCTCGCCGTCCCGGCGAGGGCGCGTGCCGTCGCTGCCAGGAGGTCCAGGTCCATCCGGTCGGTGTGGACGGTCCCGACGTAGAGCGCGACCGCACCATCCGGCAGGTCGGCAGGTCGGGCCGAATCACGTTGATAGGCAGCAAGATCCACGGCGTTGGGCACGAGTCGGACAGGCCGGGTCGCAGCCTTCGACGCGGCCAGGGCCGGTGAACAGACGACCACTTCGACGGACCGGGCGAGCAGCATCGCCTCGTCGGCGACCAACCGGGCGTGCTCGGCCGGGGTCCGGGGAGCGAGCAGCCAGTCGTCGGTGATGTCGTAGAGCGCCCGCCATCCGGTGGCCGCGAGCGTCCCCGCTCCCGCCGGATCATTGACCCATAGCACCGGGTCGCTGAACCCGACCTCGCGCGCGGCCGCGACGACGGCGCCGGCCAGCCGGGCGTCTGCACGCGAATCAACCTTGCGCGGAAGCCATTTCGTCGGCTGAAGCAGCCAGAGCCGGTCACCGTCGACCTCCGGCAGCCGGGGGCCGCGACGCAGCCCCACGCCCGAGCGAGGGAGCACGCGAGCCCGCAGCGCGGCATACACCGGGTCGGCGGCCGGCTCGACGAAGAGGACCCGCAGGTCGGGGTCAGTGCGCAGCAACCCCGCCACGAGGTGCTGGTTGCGACGCCACACCTCGTCCCAGGCTTCGAGGGACAGTACGACGAGCTCGGTCACGAGCGGGCCTCCAGTGCACGCCGATAGACCGCCTCGGTCGCCGCGGCCTGCCGCGCCAAGGTGAACTTCTCGCGTTGGGCCGCCCACAGGGCCGCCCCGTATGCCGCCCTCCCGCCCTCGTCGTCGGCCAGGGCGCCCAGCCGCTCGGCGGCGTCGGTGAGGTCGGTGTAGAGCTGACCCTCGGGGATCGACCCGACGGTCTCCAGGTGCCCGCCCGAGCCGGCTGCCAGGATGGGCAGCCCAGCGGCCATTGCCTCGACGACAGCCAGGCCGAGGCCCTCCCGAGGCGTGGGGGCGAGCAAGATCCCGGCCTGGGACATCAGGGTCGGCACGTCATCGCGCCGGCCCAACAGATCGGTGCTCGCGGCGATCCCCAACTCGGCGGCCAGGCTCACCACTGCCCCTCGGTCGACGCCGTCGCCTGCGACCTGCAACCGCCAACCGCGGTGCGCCACGCCCGATTCGGCAAAGACGCGCAGGGCATCCGTTGTGCGCTTCTCCGGTTCGAGGCGCTGGACGACGAGAACGGTCCGGTCGCGCGGACCATCCGGCATCGCGCGGTTCGGCACCCCCGTGTGGACGACGTCCGACTCACCGCCGACCTCCGCAGCCACGAAGCGACTAACCGCGATCTGTGCGACAACTCGGTGCCGCGCGACGGCAGCCACGAGTGGACCGAAAGCCCGCGAGCCCGACCCACGACGTCCGGCGAAGTGACACGTTGCGACGACCGCGGGGCGAGCTCCCCAGCGCCGCAACGCTGCAGCAACGGTCGCGGCCAGCTCGGCTGCGGTCATGTGGACGTTGAGCACATCCGGCGGCTGGGGTAGCGCGAGAAGGCTTCGAACGACGCCCAGGACCGTCTCATCGGGGGTGTGCGGGACCGTCGGGCCGAGGGCACCGCGCATCCTGGATACTTCGCCGCCGATGACGCTGACCTGATGTCCTGCCCGGGCCTGCTCGGCCGCCAACCGGGCGATGAATCCCTCGACCCCCGCGAAGCCGTCAGAGCGGACCACGTGGACGACCCGAGTCATCGCCCCGCTCCGTCGGGCTCATTGCCTCGATTGGGCGGGGAGACCTGTGCCAATTCCCGGAGGAGGACGAGATAGCGATCGGCGACCGCACCCCAGGTGTGTTCCAGCGCGGTGGCACGGGCGGCCTCAGCCAACCCGGCCGGATCACCGGACAACACCCGATCAATCCCCGCACGGATGGCCTCAGGCGTCCGGTCGACGATCTGGCCGTTGTGTCCGTTGACAACGAGATCTGGAACCGGCCCCACCGGGGTGGCTACGACCGGCAGGCCGGTGGCCAAGGCTTCCAGGACGACGAGCGGGTAGGCCTCATATGCGCTGGCCAGGACGAACACGTCGGCGCCATGGAACACCCAGAGAGGGTCCGCCAGCGGACCGAGCAGGTGCAACCTGGCCCCGAGTGACTTCGCCGCGGGGTGCCGCGCGATGTCGGCGATCAGGTCCGGGGTGCCTCCAACGACGACCAGGTGCACCGGCGCCACCAGGCCGGCGATGGCGTCGACGAGCTCAGGAAGACCCTTGCGACCGAACTCATGCCCTACGAAGAGCACAGCGGGTTGGTCGGGGGGGATCGCGAGCCGGGCCCGGGCGACAGACCTCTCCTGCTCGGTCGGTGGACGGAACCGGTCGGTGTCGACGCCGTTGCCGATGACGACGCTGCGGGGCCGCACCCGTCCATAGGTGTGTTGGAGCGCGGCTGCGTCGGTCGAGGTGAGGTTGACAACGACCTGATGGATACGCCGAGATCGATACCGCATCAGGTCACGCGTGATGGTGAAGGGATGAAGGGGGTTGCGCAGGACCCGAGCGAACGCGCCACCGCGGTTGCGCATCGCTTGCAGCACGATGCCATGGTTGACATAGACATCCCCAGCGAGAGCGTCGTTGTGGCAGATGACCACCGTCCCTGGCGCCTGCCGCTTCGCAGCCCGCCGCGCCAGCACTGTGCCCACAGTCGAAAACCACACCACACGAGTGGCGACGATCAGTCGGCCGCGCAGACCCGGCGCGCCAGCCGCGGGTAGCCAGGCCCCCCGCGCTTCCGCCATCGTGAACCGCGCAGTCGGTATGCCGCGTGCGGCCCATTCTCGTTCGAGGTGAAACGCCACAGAGCCGACGCCCGTTCCGGGGCCAATTTCCGGTGTGACTTGAAGGACGCGGATCACCTGGTCACCCCAGGCTTCTTGGGAGCAACGAGGTCGCGCACCTGGTTCTCCGCTCTTTCCGCCTGGTCGTGGGCCAGCGCACCGAGGGCGAGCCCCACGATCAACCACGGGAGCGATCCGAGCACTGCGGCCCAGAACAGATCGAACTGCGCCTGGGCTAGTCGACAGATGAGCACCATGGACGGAAGGAGACCGTACGCAGGGTCTATCCGGCGCAGCACGCGGAGAGTGCCGCCGAACATGACGAAAAAGGCAACGAGCCCGACGACACCTACCGACGTGAGCAACTCCAACTCGATATTGGGTGGTTGAAACCGCGCCTCGAACCGGTCGGTGTACCACCATCGCAAGCCGACTCCGAGCCACGGGTCGGTCAGCCAGACAGTTGCGGAGGACTGGAACCAGTCCAGCCGCTGAAACGTCGAGTTGAAGCGGTTCCCGGACTCCAGCTGGTCCTGAACCATGACCCCGACAACGCCAAGGAGGGCAGCGCCGACCACAAGGACCGCCCGGGAGCGGCGGCGGTCCACGCGTGGCCAGATGACGACGAGGAAGAAGACAACGACCAAACCCAGCAGAGCCTGACGCGAAAGAGTCACGGCGACCCCGGCTAACAGGATGACGAGCAGCCAGTTGGCCAGTCGAGTGCTCCACCCGAACCAGCTCGGCCGCAGATAGACGACAACGGCAGCTAACCCCAGGACCGTCCCGGCGAAGTTCTTGTGCATGGGGTAGGGCCAGGCTGGATAGACGGGCCCGAAATCTCCTTTGGCGTACTGCACGAGAGCAGTTGCCAGGGTTCCCACAGCCATGACGATGGTGCCGGCAATCAAGAGCTTCATGGCCAGTGGCCCACGGCCACCGCGGCCGATCGCCCACCCGACGAACAGGGCTCCGCTGACGAGCATCCACGCGTGGAACCACTCCACGACATTGGCCAGGTAGGGGTTCGCCACAACGGTCAGGAGCGTTGCGAATTGATAGACCGCGTTAAGCCCGATGACGGAAGCGAACTCCCGACTCACCGGACGCTGGCACAGCAGCACTGCGGGAACGAAGGCGGCCGCAAGCACGAAGTCGGACATGGCCAGGTTCGTTCCTCCCGCGCCGACACGTGAGACCACGAGGAGGGCGGGGATGGCAAGGGTCGGCAAGGCGATCGGATCGAGCAGGGTCAGCCCCAGCGCCAACGCGCCTAAAGCGATGCCCGCCGACACCAGGGGTTGGCTCGGGACCAGCAGGCCGGCAACGGCGATCAGGCCCACGGCAACGACCACGCCCGACGCGCGGAGCGTCCATTGGCCCACCCGCCACACCGTCGTCATGGGGCGCTCACCCGGGGTCGGCGGCGCGAGAGGACCAGCGCCCGTTCGGCGCGCAGCGGTCCGGTGCGGAGCAACCGCAACCGCGCGCGCGCCGCCGCTCCTCGGTCCCCGCGGAGCACGACCGCACGCACCGCGGCCCCGACGACCTCGCCGGAGCGGGCCACGGCCCAGCCCCCCGCGCCATGGTGCTTGCGCAAGTAGCGTTCGAGCCCGGCAGCAAAGTGCGTGTCACGTGCCGCCGTGTCAACGCTCGTCGCTGCTCCGGTGTGCAGGGCGCTCGCCTCGGCGACGACGGTATGCCGCCAGCCCAGCAGGGCGGCCCGCTTGGCCCAGTCGGTCTCCTCGGCATAGAGGAAGAAGTCTTCGTCGAAGCCGCCCACCTGCTCGAGGGCCTCGGCCCGCAGCAGCAACACCGAGCCGATGGCGTAGTCGATGCGTTCGGCCCCCTGCCCTGGCTGCCCATCGCCCCCGGCCCGACCGGGCCCACGACGGAACACGAGACCAAGAGCTCGCGAGATCCCCAGCGCCGCGATCCAACTGCGCGCGGGAGTCGGGAACGGCCAGCCGACCCGCGCTTCCCGTCCGGTCTCGTCCACCTGCCGGGGCCCGACGCTCGCCAGCCCCGCATCGGCGGCCAGTCGCTCCGACAGCGCGGCCACCGCGCCGGGGTGGAGCACCGCATCGGGGTTGAGCAGGAGCACGTCGGCGCCTGGGAGCAGCCGATCGGCCAGCCCGACGTTGACGCCTCCGCCGAAGCCGAGGTTGGCCCCCGAGTCGAGGCATCGGACGTCGGCCTTGCGACAGACCCGCTCGACGTCGGCCGACCCGGAGTTGTCGACGACGGTCACTGGCAGACCCGCGACCGAGGCGAGGGCCCGGCCGAGCAACTCGGGGGTCCCGTAGGCGACGACGATGACCTCGACGGCCCGAGCCTCGGTCGGGTGGGCGCCGTGGGCAGAGTGGGCCGCATGGCCAGGGTGGACGGCGAGGTCGTAGAGCCGCCGGTACCGGGCCGCGACCGCACCCCAGGTCGCCTCTTGCGAGCGGGCGAATCCGTTGGCCCGCAAGGATGCCCACTCGGTGGGGTCGTCACAGATCGTCACCAGGGCGCGGCCCAACGCCGCCGCGTCCCCCGGAGGGACCAGCCGCCCGGCCCCGCCGACAACATCAGGCAGGGCGCCGCTGTCACTCGCCACCACGGGTATGCCGCACGCCATCGCCTCGACGGCGACCCGCCCGAACTGCTCCACCCAGCCGTCAGTCGTCAGCGACGGGACGGCGAGCACGTCCAGCCCGCGATAGAAGTCGGCCAACGCATCCGTGTCGAGCGCGCCGACGAAGCTCACCCGCTCGGCCAGCCCCAACTCGGTCACCCGTTCGCGCAGGCGAGCCTCGTCCGGCCCCGACCCGGCCAGGCGCAGCGTCAGCCGGGGCTGGGCCACGGCAGCCTCGAGCAGCACGTCGACACCCTTGTGCGCGGCCAGACGGCCGGCATACCCGACGACGACGGGACCACCAGGGGTCGGGGGGGGCCGCGCGGGGTCAGGGGCGAAGACGGCCGGGTCCACGCCGAGCGGGATCACCTGTGGGCGGCCCGGGAAGCCGCGCCGCACCACGAGATCGCCGGCCGCGGCGTTGCACACGCTCACTCCGGAAGCGTGCCGCAGCGCCCGCCGAGCCAGCAACCGGAACGGCAGCGGGTAGCGCTTGTCGAGGTTCTGCGCACTGAAGAGCAGATAAGGAGTATGCCGCGCCCGCACCGCCCGCAGCAGCAACACCTCGGCGGTGGCCAGGGCGAACGGCTCCTCGTGCAGGTCGATGACGTCCCAATGTTCCCCCAGCGCCCGCCACAGCGGCCGCGGGTCGAAGAGGAACAGGGCGGGGTGGCGGCCGACGGTGGCGACCCCCTCGACCGGCTCGCCGGGGCGCGGAACCAGACGGACCGGCATACCGGCCTCGTCCCAGACGCGCGCCGAGAGCGTCTGGACGTCGAGACCGGCGTGCCGAAGAAGCCGTTCGCGCTCGCGCCAGGCGTCGACGACGGCACTGTGGTTCACCCGCAGAACCCGCACGCATGTCCTCCAGACCCGTCGGCTGAGGTCAGCCTAGGCCGACTTCCGAGGATTCCAAGGTCGTTCACGGCAGGTGTGGGACGATGGGTATTCGAGTTTTCTCAAGCCGGGGAGTGCATCAACGTGCAGTTGCGTGAGTTGCTCGGCGTTCTCCGCGCGCGGTGGAGGACCGTCGCAGCATGTCTTCTCCTCGTCGTCGGCCTCACCGCCGCGGTGACGGTGACGACGACGCCGACCTACACGGCGTCCGCACGCGTCTATCTCACGATCGATCGACCCGCCGACACGGCCCGCGGCGACGCCGGCGGGGTGTCGGTCATGCACTACAACGACCTCAAGACCCTCGCCGAGGTGCTCTACTCTCCGACCGTCATGGAGCCGCTGCACGCCGAGCTCGGGCTGCCGCCGGGAGCGGGCGTCGGCGTCTCGCTCAACATCTCCGACACCGCCTCGGTCATGGACGTTGTCGGCACCTCCAGCGACCCGCAGATGGCCGCGGCGATCGCCAACACCACCGGCCCCGTGCTGGCCAAGGTCGCCGTGCAGTTCTCGCCGCTGCTGTCCCAGTCAGCTCCCAACGCGACCTGTGTGAGCATCACCAAGGCCGCTGCCCCGGGGCTCCCGACCAGCCCCAACGTGCGCCGCAACTTGGCCCTCGGGATGCTCATCGGCCTGGCTCTCGGAGTCGGGCTGGCCATGGTGCGCCACGCGATGGACACCAAGGTCCGCACCGAGGCCGACCTCAAGGTGGCATCCGACCGCCCGGTTCTGGCCAAGATCCCGCTGGAGGCCAGCGCCGTCGACCATCCGCTCACCATCGAGAGCGACCCGCACGGCGCTCACGCCGAGAGCATCCGTCGGCTGCGCACCAACCTCATGTTTGTCGATGTGACGACCGGCAAGCACTCGTTCGTGCTCACCTCGGCGATGCCGGGCGAGGGCAAGACGACGACGACGATCAACCTCGCCCTCGCGATCGCCGATGCCGGCTCCCGGGTCATTCTTGTCGACGGCGATCTTCGCAACCCGTCAGTCGCTAAGGCGCTCGGCATCGAGGGTGGCGTCGGCCTCACGACGGCCTTGTTGGGACGGGCCTCGCTCGCCGAGGTCATCCAACCGTGGGGCGAGACCGGGCTGTCGATCCTCGCGGCCGGCGAGATCCCGCCGAACCCCAGCGAGTTGCTCGGGTCGCGGCCGATGGCCGAGTTGTTCGAGAAGCTGGCCGCTGACTTCGACTTCGTTCTCATCGACTCGCCGCCCCTCGTCCCGGTCATCGACGCGGTGCTCCTGCAGCGCCTCACCGGGGGTCTGGTCATGGTCGTCGCTGCCGAACGGACCCGCAAGAGGGACCTCGCGACCGCCTTGACCTCACTGCGGACCGTCGACGTCGCGCCCGCGGGTTTCGTGCTCAACTTCGTCCAGGTGGACGCCAGCGACTCCTATCGCTATGGCAAGTACCGCTATCAGCCGTCGCAGGCAGACACGAACAGCACCCCGGCTCCACGGAAGGCACCCAGCGCCCTGGGCACCCGCGCCTCGCGACGGCAAGCCCGCCGCGCCGGCAGCTAGCCCCGCGCGCCGACCCGTCGCAGGAGCCTGGCCCGCTCCAGCCCAGACAGGCACTCACTCACCGCTGCGTCGACCTCCGTGGGCACCTTCCCGTATGCCGCCGCCACCTCCGCCGTGACCTTGTCGGCCGATACGTCAAGAGCGACCTGCAAGACGACGCTCGCGACGGCGTCGAGGACGACGATCGGGCCGTCGGGCAAAGCCGCGAGGTAGGTGAGCCCGTTGCGCTCGACGATTCCGGTGTCGTGTGCCAACTCCCAATGCTGCTGATGGGTCACGGCCGGCCCTTGCCGCGGCGCGCCATCTCGACGGCGCCGCGTCGGAAACGGTCGACGAACTCGACCAGGACCTCGGTGCGCGTCGGGCGGTGCCCGAGAAGCATCGCGAGATGGTCGGTGTTGACCAGCGGCGCACGCAACGCGATCATCGCCTTGGCCCGCCAGGACCGCTCGGCCTCGACCCGGGCCCGCCACTCCTCCAGGCGCCCGCCGCCACGAGAAGCGACCGCCCACAGCCGATAGCTCGAATCGCCGCGGAAGGCCTCCAGGTCGCCCGTGCCGGCCGCCCACGCGACGTGGGCATCCAGTCGGTCGACCAACGCGAGGATCGCGGCCTGCTGCTCGGACGGGGCGTCGGTCCACGCGTGGACGACGTCTTGACCGGCGCGAGGTGACCCCTCGGAACGGGCGGCGTGCAGGACGAGCACGAGGGCTTGGGCGGCCGGCTGCGGATGCGGGCATGGCTGACCGCCCAGCGTCACGTCGATCCGGGATGCCCAGAACACATCAAAGGCCACGCTCGGGTCGACCCCGATGCCGGGGATGAGCCGATGCACGTCGAGGTCACCCCACGTCGGGTGGAAGAGCGTCGTCGAGTGCCCGAAGGGCGAGCCCGTCTCGAAGCGGTCGCGGGCCCACCACCCATGCGCCTTGACGAGGTCGAGGAACCGACCGACCTCATCGGGCCGTACAAGGACGTCGACGTCCGCTGACGCCCGCCCCTTGAACCCCACGAGGGGATCCATGCCGGGCCCCTTGACGACGAGGAGGTCGACCCCCGCTCGGCGAGCGAGGTTGCAGACCGCGGCGTGGGCCAACTCGACCCTGATCGAGGGTGGAATGCTACCCGCGGCATCCAGATTCGTCATCGACGCTCGCCTCGACGGTGGCCCCGGACGAGCACGGAGGCCTGGACGAGAGCATCGACGGCCGCCCGGACCATCGCGGCTGCTTCGGGGTGCGGGCCATGCGCAGCCTCGACCAGGCCGACGAGGTCGGCCTCAGCCACTCCGTCGCCGGCCGCCCGCCAGATGTCGGTCCCGATGCCACGAACGTGGGCGGGGACCGACCCGACGAGCACGAGGATCTCGGTGAGATCGTTGCCGCAGGCGACCGCGTCGGCGTAAGGAGCCCGCCACACGATCTCGCCCTGCGGGTCGACAGGGCCGCGCCAATCCGGCTGATCGGGTGACTCGGCCCGCCAGGCCTGGCCACCGGTGCGGTCCGGCGCGGTCGGCGACGCCATCAGGTAGCGCAGCGCAGGAGCCGCATCGACGATCTCGGCGTAGGTCAGCCGCCACCCGCCGCCGACCTGGTCGAGCACGGTGCAGAGCCGTTGCAGGGGGGCGTCGAGGGCGACGAAGCCGGAGGACTGCCCGACCAAGGCCCGCACCGCTTCGGGCAGGGGCACCCGCGTCAGGGTCGGCGCCTCGGACCATCCCTGCCGCCGATCGAGCAGGACCATCCGGTGCAGTGTGAGTTCGTCGCCAGGGTGGCCCAGACCCAACTCGTCCGGCCCAACGCTCGCCTTGTGTTCCAGGGCCCCGTCGTCACCCGGCGGCCGACGGAAGGCCAGCGGCTTGGGATAGGGCCGCACCCGGCCGTCGAGGTCGCAGGCCAGGGTCTCATCGGTGACATAGCCCCAGCCATGCGTCGCCAAGTAGACCGCCGCTGTCGTCTTTCCCGTCCCAGACGCAGCGACCAGGCCGAGGACTCGCCCCTGCGGGTCGGACAACCCGGCGGCATGCCACATGAACAGTCGACCCGTGCCCACTGCGATGGCGGCGAGCGTGACCCGCATCTGCACGGCATACGGGTAGCCCGTGGTGCCGCCCTCGCGCGGCTCGTCGACCTCGCGGTCAGCGGGCTCGTCACGCTCAGGTGCCAGCAGGCGCCGCCACTGCTCGCGCAGCATCGGAAGGTCGCCGGGCTCGCAGGCCAGGCGCAAGGTCTGCCCAAACAGGCCAAAGCGCAGGTGAGCGCGGCCGGACAGTGGAATTGGCACGCTCCCGAGTATGACGGGTGGCTACATCCCGGCTGGACACCGCGGCGGCGTCGCGCCGATGGTGGCGCTCTCGACGTACATCACGTTGCAGGTCGCCGGGTCGATGACCGCCCACTTGATGACGGTGTTGAGGCCGTTCTCGCTGTCCCTGTATTCGCCACCGGTGACGACGACGTCCACGGTGGAATTGTCGGCAACACACATGAACGACGGAGTCGCCGGGGTGTTCTGGCTGCCGTCAAAGTCGGGGTAGGGAGAGCCAAAGGACGGGTCCTTGAGCTTGATCTTGGCGATCAGAGCCGTGAGCGCGGCCGAGGTGGAGATGCACGAGGTGCAGGCGCAGGTGCTGATGGCCTGGTTGTTGTAGTCCGTCACGTGGAGGTAGTCCGGCGCCTGGGTGCCGTTGACTGTGAACGCGTAGAAGAAGACCTGCATGCAGCCGTTGTAGGGCGAGAGGCCACCAGTCTCGTTGGTGATCGAGAAGAGGTACTTGTACGCCTTCTCGTTCAACGGGTCGGACCTACCCGGACTCTTGCAGGCGATCCCCTCGTAAGTGACGGTGATCTTCGAACCCGCCGCCGCCTGAGCCGCTGGAGCAAGTGCCACCACTGGCACGGCCCACGCCGCGCCGGCCCACCACTGTCCTGCGGCTGATCACCGAACTCGACCCATAGGTCGTCCTGCTGCCCATATTTCCTCCTCCGAGCCCCTGAAAACACGCATGGGGGCACATGCCCGCGGCCCCCCACTTAGGCGACGCTAACACCTGTGTCGGCAACCTGTCGCGAAACCCAAGGATTGGGACTGACATGTGAACGAAAGGACGATGGGCGCACCGTGACAAACCGGGTGGCAAGCGGCATACCCCCGAAGGCCGATGCGGCAGACTGGGACGATGCGGCGAGCGGCGGACGACACCCCCGATGGCGGCGTGCTCGTCGTGTGCACAGGCAACATCTGCCGCTCCCCCGCGGGTGAACGGTTGCTGCGCCACTCCTGGCCCGCCGCCGCGCTCACAGTGACCAGCGCAGGCACGTATGGCGTCGTCGGACACCCGGTGGAACCAGCAATGGCGCGGCTGCTACAGGCCGACGGGGTGGACGTCTCGGGCTTCGCGGCCCGCCGGCTCACGGAGGGCCTGATCGCCCGCGCCGGCCTCGTACTCACCATGGAGACCGGACATCGGACTTCGGTCGTCCAGACCCACCCCCAGGCGTTGGCCCGCACCTTCACCCTGCGCGAGTTCGCTCACCTCCTGGAGGTATGCCGCGTGGCCGAGCCCGCGGCATACCTCGCCGCCCTCGGGACCGACCCGACGACTCGACTGCGCGAGTTCACCCGGCTGGCGGCCGACGCGCGGTCGCGACGCCTGGCCCCACCGTGTGCCGAGCCCGACATCGACGACCCCTACGGCCGCGGGGACGAGGCCTACCAACGGGCGTATGCCGAAATCCGCGCTGCCGTGGATGTCATCGTTCGACACGCAAGCCGGGTCGACGACCGATAGTGTCGCCGCCGCGTCCGACCCGCCGGGGTGAGGGATCACCGCGGTGTTCGGCTCTGTCGCCTATCGACTGATCGAGCACCCGTGCTTGCGCTGGGCCCGGTCGGTGCCCTCGCCCACCGTGCTGACTACGGCGCGGGAGTCGATGCCGAACGGCGGGCGGCAACCGCGATCCGACCGGCGGCGACCCCACCCGTAACCAGGCCGGCGGCGGCGACACCGGCGCGCAGAACCCGGCCACCCGCCCGACGGATCCGGGCGCGCGGCGCCAGGTCGCTGTCGACAAGGGCTCCCGCGCCCTCCTTCAGCCCCCCGGCGATGTCCTCGCGCAGGACGCTGGCGACGTAGCGGCGGGTCCGCGGGTCGCGCGTGCCGATCGTCGAGGTCAGCAGCACGATGTGGTTGCGGTGTCCGTAGTAGTGGTAGCGCAGGTCGAAGCGCCGCCCGTGCACGTAGGGCGCGGCGACGTGCGTCACCACCGCGCTGGGCGTGTAGACGATGCGGTGACCGGCCTGGCGCACCCGCAGGAACATGTCGGACTCCTCGCGCAGGCAGGTGCCGGGGTAGTTGTCCCGGATGCCTCCCAGGGCCAGCAGGACCTCCCGCCGCACCGACATGTTGGCGCCCAACAGGTGGTCGACGTCGACGTCGTGGCCGGGGTCTGCGGCGAAGAAGCCCAGGAGTTTGCCGTCAGCCGTCAGCAGCCCGATCTGGTCCAGGCCCTCGGTCTCCTCGCCCGGCTGCCCGTTGCGGGCCCTGCCGCCCACTGCGGCGACGGTCGGGTCGGCATAGGGCAGCAGGAGTTGCTTGAGCCAGTCGGGGTCGGCGTTGGCGTCGTCGTCGAGGAACACCAGGACGTCGCAGGTCGTCGCCGCCAGCGCCATGGCCCGCGAGGTCGCCATCGTCCCCGGGCCGGCGTCGCTGTGCAGGTAACGGACGGTGGGGAAGTCGGCCACGACGTCACGGGTCAGCCCGTCCGGCGACGCGTCGATGACGTAGGTCTCCTCGGGCGCCCGGGTCAGCGCGGCCAGGTGTTCCAGGCAGGTGCGGACGAAGTGCGGCCTGCGGTAGGTGATGATGACGACGGCGGCCGTCAGGGCTTGGCTTTCAAGCATGCTTCGCAGTCTCTCATCTGGCGCCGGCTCCGGTCACGAGGTCGTCCAACGCCGCGAGCAGATCTGCTGAGTGACCCGACGACACCTTCCGGCAGAACGGCGAGCGCGAGGCCTGGAGCTCCGGAAGGTCGGCCAAGGTGAGGACGGCGGGCCGATCGAGCGACGGAAGCCACCGCACGAAACTCACCGGGTGGGGGATCGTCGGCGGCTCCACCGCGTGCAGCGCCGTCTGGATCGCCGACTCGTCCGGGATGATGGACCGCTCGAAGAGGCGACGCAGCGGCATACCCGCGGCAAGGTCGCGAAGCACGACGGCGGCGAGGTCGCGGTCGAAGGCGATCCATTGGTCGCACTTGACGAACACCCGCCCGCCGAGCGCCCGCCGCGATCGGGGCAGCCCCAGATGAGCGCCCCGGCCGCGCGAGACGAACCGGACGGCCACGACGGGAGCGGCCCGGAGAAGGACCGCGTCGCGGACCCGGGCCGCGCCGTGGCGGGCTCGTTCCGGGAACCGTCGGCCCATCCGCGCCACGGCCGGGGGAAGCGGCCACCACCGGAAGGAGTAGCGGGTCAGGTCATCATCACCCACGCCCGGTCGGCGTCCCCAGGTTGGCCGATATCGAAGAGGGCGCGGGCGACCGATCCACCCACCACCCGCTGCCCGGACCTCGTCCTCCCACGTCCCGAGGTGCCGCGCGGGGTAGTCCTGCCCCGAGACCAGCACGAAGAAGTCCGGGTCGGCGAAGGCCCTCGCCTGCGCCACCGCCCCGAGGGTCGCCTCGACGAGCTCCCAGGACCCCCAGTCGGTCGCCAGCCCGTGGCACCACACGAGGACGTGCTCGTCCGCGAACGCCGGGGGTGGCTGCACGCGGGCGTCGTGCGCCACGATGACGACGCACCGGGGGCTCGACCGACGGATCGCGGCGACCAGCCGGACGACCGCCGCCGCGTCGGTGTGGGTGAGCACGAGGTATGCCGTGCGCCACCCCTGCGTCGATCCGACGTTATGGTTCTGCACGACCGTCAGTATTCCCGCGTCGCCCCCGCATGACATCATCAGGGCAATGCCTGCTCCAGGATTCACGCTCGTCATCCCGACCTATCATCGCCCGGATCTGGTGGCCGAGGCAGTGGCGAGCGCACTCGCCCAGGTCGTGCCCTTCGCACGGATCATCGTCGTCTGTGACGGCGACCAGCCTGCCGTCGGGGGGAGGTTGGCCGGCCTGCCCGTCGATGTCGTCACGGTGGCGCACGGTGGGGTCGCGGCAGCCCGCAACCACGGGCTCTCCCTGGTCGACACGTCCTGGGTGTGCTTCCTCGACGATGACAACCTGCTCCACCCGGCCTACCTCGCGTCGGTCCAGGAGTTCGTGTCGACCCGCGACGCGGTTCAAGCACTCAACACCTACTACTGGGTGTTCGCCACCGACTTTCTCCCCGGCGTGGACGTCGTGGCCCACAATCTGGCGGAGTGCCTGGCTGCGGCCGCCACCGAGACACCGGTCAACGATCTGAGTTATCTGCATATCGCCGGCCAGAGCTACCGCCTGCTGCTCGAACGGCTGCGCGGTTCGGTGAGCGGCTGCGCCATCACCACCGAGGTCCTGCGGGCCGCCGGGGGGTTCCCGGCGGGCCGCACCTGCGCCGAGGACTGGACCATGTTCGTCAACGTCGCCCGGCTGACCGAATGGCAGGTCATCGAGGACCGCCTTGTCTTCTTCCGGGACCACCCGTTGACGAACACCCGAACCGGGTTGTCCGCCAACGGTGTAGACACCGTGCGGGCCATGCATGAGTTCTGGACCGACCCGCGCCTGCACGAGCCCTGCCCGGTCGACCTCGGCGACTATCGCGCGGCGTACAGAACGACGGTCCGGTTCGCGCTGGAGGCGGCGCGGGTGGACGGGTCCAGCGGGCGGTTCGCCGAGATCCAGCGACTGGCGCCTGTCGTGCTCCCCCGCCGCGTCGACCGGATCCTCGCGCGCGTCCCGCCGCGATGGTGGGACCGGTTGAGGGTGGCGAGGTCGCTCATCGGGGTCCCTCGACGCGAGGCCGATGCTAGGGTCGCGGCAAAGAGTGTGGGGTGAAGGGCGGGTACGGGAGCTATGTCGGCGGCTACGGCCATCAGCGTCCGCGGACTGGGCAAGACCTACCGGATCGCTCACGCCTCGGACCGGCCTACTCGCGCGACCGAGGCCATCGTGGCTCGGCTGCGCCACCCGCTGCGTCGGACCACATTTGATCGCTTCGAGGCGCTCACCGAGGTGAGCTTCGACGTCGCCGCCGGCACCGCGTTGGGCATCATCGGCCGCAATGGCGCCGGGAAGTCGACGCTGCTGAAGATTCTGACGCGGATCACGCCGCCCACGCGGGGCCAGGCCGAGTTAGCCGGCCGGGTCGGGAGCCTCCTCGAGGTAGGGACGGGGTTCCACCCGGAGTTGACCGGGCGGGAGAACGTCTTTCTCAATGGCACGCTGCTGGGAATGCGGCGTCAGGAGATCACCCGGCGCTTCGACGAGATCGTCGACTTCTCCGGATGTGGGCAGTTCCTTGATACGCCAGTCAAGCGGTACTCCTCAGGGATGTATGTCCGATTGGCGTTCGCCGTCGCTGCCCACCTCGAAACCGAAATCCTCGTCATCGACGAGGTGCTCAGCGTGGGCGACGCCGACTTCCAACGGCGCTCGGTGCAGAAGATGCGCGACGCCGCGACCCAGGGGCGGACCGTCCTGTACGTCAGCCACCAACTGCACACCGTCACGGCCCTGTGTTCCGAAGCACTGCTGTTGGACCGTGGCACGGTGAGCGCTTACGGGGCCGTCGAGGACGTGCTAGCCACCTATCGGGCGTCAGTGGCCGAGCATGCCGTCGTCCAGCGAGAGACCCGCGCACAGGTGCCAGCCGGGATCCTGCACGTCGTCGCGGCGACGACGACCCGCCTGACCTATCTGCCAGCCGAGCCCAAACGATTCACCTTCACGATCCAGGCCGAAGCGGCGCCGGACGGGCCCTACTTCCTCTCCTGCCACATCAATGACGCCAACGGCGGCGTGGTCGCGCAGTGCGACTCCCGGCTGGGCGGGCTGTGGTTCCACCCCGACCAACCGCAGGAGGTGACCCTTGACCTGCGCCAACCCTGGCTCAAGCCCGGAACCTACACCGTCGACGTCTTCCTGTGTCGGGTGGGGATCGTTGATGTGTGGGACGGCGCGGTCACCTTTGATGTCGAGCAGGAACTGCCGTATGCCGTGACGGGGACCGCGGAATCCTTCGGTCGGGGCATGGTGTTGGCGGATTTCGATTTCGGTGTGCGGTGATGGCACCGCACACCGTTATCGGTCCCCCCGGGCCCCTGCACCTGCCACGCTGGTCAGAGTTGTGGGAGGCCCGCGAGGTCCTCTGGAGGTTCGGTCAGCGGGACATCCTCCTGCGCTATCGCCAGACACTCATCGGGGTGGCTTGGGTCATCCTGCAGCCGATCGTCACCGCCGGGGTGTTCGCGCTGGTCTTCGGGCGCGTGGCCCAACTCCCCACGGGGGGCATTCCCTACTTCCTCTTCGGTTATGTCGGCACCCTGCTCTGGACCGTCTTCGCGTCGACCGTGAACCGAGCGGCCGGCTCGCTTGTCAGCAACCAGGCCCTAGTGTCCAAGGTGTTCTTCCCGCGGTTGTTGGTGCCGCTGTCGACCTGCGTGTCGGTTCTCGTGGACTTCCTCGTCGCGCTCGTGATCGGCTTCGGACTGCTGTGGTGGTTCGGTGTGTGGCCTGGCTGGGCCATCCTCACCATCCCCGTGTGGGTCACTCTGTGCGTGGCTCTCGCGATGGGGATTGGGCTCGCTGCAGCGGCCATCATGGTTCGCTATCGCGATATCGCCTACGTCTTGCCGTGGGCCGTCCAGACCCTGTTGTATGCCTCCCCCGTCGCGTATTCCCTCGAAGCCGTTCCCGACGCGGTCCGGCCCTACCTCCTGGCCAATCCCCTCACCTGGGTGCTCGAAGGGATGCGGTGGGCCATGCTCGGCTCGGCCGCTCCTCCGGTCTGGCAGATCGTTGGCGCCGTCGTCGTCAGCGGTCTCGTCCTGTTTGCCGGACTGCTCGTGTTCCAGCGCTACGAGCGCGAGTTCGCGGATCTGATCTAGATGGAAGAGAACATCGAGGACGATCCGATGAGCCTGCGCCGTGTCGATGTCATCCTCGCGTCAAACCGCGGCGGCCCTTTCCTGGACGAAGCCATCGACACGGCGCTGGACCAGGAAGGCGTGTCGACCCGGGTCATCCTCGTCGACGACGGCTCACCCGACCCGGAGTTCATGGAGCGGGCAGCCGCCCGGCGGGAGGGCGTCGACCTCGTCCGCCAGCCGCCACAGGGGGTGTCGGTCGCTCGAAACACCGGGTTGGACCGGGTTCAGGCAGACCTCGTCGCCTTCCTCGACGACGACGACATCTGGGAGCCAACCCTGCTCACCACCCTCGTGGGGGCCCTGGCCAGCGACCCCCTGGCCCTCGGCGCCTATTCCGGTGGCTACTACCTCGACGCGGCAGGGAACCACTTCGGCCAAGGGTGGTCGGCAGCACCGGCGCGGCGGGAGGACCTGCTGCGCGGCGCCGTTCCGATCCCCACGATCATCACGCTGCTTCTCAAGGCGCAGGCGTGCCGGGCGGTGGGTGGTTTCGACCCTGGTTTCGACTTCGGGGAGGACAACGACTTCATCCTCCGCCTCCTGCAACGCGGGCCGATGGTCGGCGTCGACCTGCAACTGGTCGGCTACCGCCGCCACCAGCACAACGCCACCAACGGCGACCCCCGGGTCCGGGCGGCCGCATCCGACCGACTGATCCGGCTCAACCGCACCCGCGCCCTCGCCAGCGGCGACACCGACACCGCTCGACTGCTCACCGAGAACCTCGCGAGATTTCGGGCGGGGGTCGCCCAGGGATTCGGAGCGGACCTGCCTCGCCAGGTGAAGTCTCGCCAGTTCGGCGAGGCGTGGAGCGGCCTGCGCGAGGGCTTCTCCACCAACCCGCGAACCTTCACGGCTGGAGTGCTCGGCTCTGTCGTTCGCTACTCTCGGCGGTCCCGGCAGCGGGACCCACGGGTCGGGAACGACCTCGGATGAAGCTCAACGCCTACGTGCTGGCAGCCGATCCGGCCTGGATCGAAGAGAGCATCGCCGGCTACTACCCGCACGTGGATCGCATCATCGTCAGTTTCGACGAGACGGGGACGTCGTGGACGGGGCACCCCCTCGACCCGACGGAGGCGGTGAGCCGTCTGAAGGCGCTGGACCATCAGGGCAAGATCGTCCTCGCGCCGGGCAGGTTCTTCAGCCTGGGACGAAACGCCCTCGCCAGCGATACAGCCCAGCGCCAGAACGCCCTGGACCTGGCGAGCGAGGGTGCCGCCTGGGTCCTTCAACTGGACTCCGACGAGATCGCCGCCGACCCCGCCACACTCTTGTCATGCCTCGAACAGGCTGACCGGGAGGGTTTCGACGCCTTGGACTACCCAGCCCGCTACGTCTACCAGCACATACGGGACCGGTGGTACCTGGAACGTGGCCGACGGCTGTGGCGCGCTGCCGCGGCATACCCCGGGGCCGTCGCCGTGCGGGCGGGGACCCGGTTGCGCCTGTCCCGCCAAACCGACGCGGCCCTGTTCCGCGTGGACTTCTCGCGCCGGAACACCGATCCCTGGCATCCGCCGAGCGCGATCGTGCATCGGGTCGTCCACCCCGGGCAGGCCATCATGCATCTGAGCTGGGTGCGCTCCGAATCGGCCATGCTGGCCAAGACAAGCACCTGGGGACATGCCGGCGAACGGGATTGGAGCGCCGACGTCCTTCAATGGTCTAGGCGGGGCCGTCGTCCGTTGCGCACCGTCGCCGCAGGGCAGCTGTCCCGCAACCCCGACAACTGGCTGCGGTTCCTGCGATTGGCCGACACACCGGACGCAGCAGCTCGGGCTCGCAATGGGCTGACCAGCTGAGTCGCCTCAGAGCGGGCCCGGGGCATGCACCCGCTGCTGTGCAGCCACCAGGCCCTGCTGAATCAGCAGCTCGACAGCATCTGCCCCATCGCTCACCGTGAACGGCAACTCAGCGCGCTCGGTCGGAGCGAAATCGCGCAGGACGAAGTCGGCCGGGTCCATGCGGCCGGGAGGCCGTCCGATGCCGACGCGCACCCGCAGGTAGTCACGCGATCCCATGGCTCCCGTGATCGAGCGCAGCCCGTTGTGGCCGCCCTCGCCGCCCCCGAGTTTGAGCCGGATCGTCCCCGCGGTGAGGTCGAGGTCGTCGTGCACGACGACGAGCTGCTCCAACGGCGTGGAGTAGAACTGCGCCAGCGCCTTCACGGGCCCACCGGACTCGTTCATGTATGCCGTGGGCACCGCCAACGCCGCTGCCGGGCCAGGGGCCCCGCCGGGCAGGGTCCCCAGGCGCACCGCAGCGACATGGGCTCTGGCCTTGTGGGCCTTGAGGTGTTCGAGGCTGGTGGTGACCACCGGGGCCCCGGAGGCGGGAGTCGAGCCGGACCCA
>Ga0209277_10000312_pt1 | contig 24790 bp, 23 predicted proteins | sample JI81AbrownDNA_FD_187503 | JGI IMG/M metagenome (GOLD analysis project Ga0209277, IMG submission 187503) | Wastewater effluent complex algal communities from Wisconsin, to seasonally profile nutrient transformation and Carbon sequestration -... | ecosystem: Engineered > WWTP > Effluent > Algae... | reverse complement strand
AATACACCTTCGATTTGGCCTACCAAGGGTTATGTGCTCTTTCCGTTCGGAAAATATCTTTCGCCAATTACTGGCAAAGAGGAAATCAATAAAGGGCTGGATATCGGATCCTTCCCTGGTGCCGAAGTGCTTGCGACTGCGCCGGGTGTAGTCTTTGATTCTGGGTTTTCGCCAGCCACTGGTTACTATATAAAACTGGCCCATAGATTTGGCTGGAAAACCATTTATTCAAATCTTGACCGAGTGAAGGTCAAAAAGAATGAAAAGATTTCTAAAGGTGACGTCATTGGCTATGTGGGTAAAACGCCAGAGAATCCAGTATACCATCTCCATTATGAAGTGCATGTGGGCACACAAGCACTCAATCCATTTTCGTTTCTAAACCAAATCCAAGAATAATGTCCAAAGACCATCACGAAGAAGAATTTTTAGTTAACAGTGTCATAGGTGAAGGTGCTGAATTCACCGGTGAATTTAAATTTCCTGGTCTCATTCGTATCGACGGAAAATTTCGGGGAGTTCTCGAAACAGAAGGAAAGGTACTTATCGGAAAGACAGGAATCGTCGATACTGATATCAAAGCGCGAGTTGTCGTTGCTGGTGGAGAAATCAGAGGTAATATATATGCTACCGAAAGAGTGACTCTGCTTTCAAGCTGTAGACTTGATGGAGATATCGTCACCCCAAGACTCATTGTAGAAGAGGGTGTTATTTTTCATGGGAAGTGTACGATCAATCCAACTCGCCATTAGGATAGATCTATGTTCGTTCAAACAACTCAAAACAAAACTTCCTCTACCTCTTCCCGTAAACATGCGAGCGATCGTCTTAAAGATAAGGACAACATTCCACCAAATCAAACTTTTTTGGATATTTTAGAATCAATTGTTCCTTCCAATCAGGAAAACACACGCGAACTGAATGAACTTTGGAAAGACTTACCAGACTTAGAAAAAGCCCTGATTGCAAACCCAAATCAAAAAAATCTGAACGATTACAAGCAACACATCAAACAGATAGCTCAATTGATTCTAAAAAAGAATCACAAAGTAATCCAAGCCCCAGCCCGTGGAAGAAACGATACAAAAGACATTCGCTATGTTAAAGTAATCGATGATAAATTAGACCTTTTGGCCAACACTATGTTTTCTCCTACCAATTCTGCGTTCGCAATTTTGAAACAATTAGATGAAATCCGAGGTCTACTGATAGACATAAAAGGATAATTTCATTGCGCGATTCGAATAGACCAAAAAGTAAAAATATTAACGTCCTGAGTAAAACATTTCGTTATTTAAAACCATATCGTATTCAGTTATTCATCTCCTCACTGGCCCTATTGTTTACTGCTGGGGTTACACTCTCCCTTGGACAAGGATTGAGACATCTTGTTGATGCAGGTTTCACAGCCCGTTCCGAACAACAATTAACATACTCCTTACTTGCCATCATCATCATTGGGATTTTGTTAGCGGCAGGTACCTATCTTAGACATTACCTAGTTTCATGGATTGGTGAACGCGTATCCTCGGACATAAGGTATGACGTTTTTGCCCATATTCTAGACATGCACCCTAGTTTTTTTGAAACCAATTCACCTGGCGAAATTCAATCAAGAATTGTTACGGACACAACACTTCTACAATCAGTGATCGGTTCATCTGCTTCCATCGCTCTGAGAAACCTTTTAATGTTCGTTGGCGGAATCATTTTTCTTTTTATCACGAACGTCAAACTCACGGCAATAGTACTGCTATCCGTTCCATTCATTGTTGTACCCATTTTGTATTATGGTCGGAGAGTTAGAAATCTTTCAAGAGACACACAGGATAAAATTGCCAATGTGGGATCATTCGTTAGCGAGAGTTTATTTAATATTAAGATTGTTCAAAGTTTTTATCACCAAGAAGTAGACAAAAAGAATTTTCAATTCACTGTCGAAGATGCTTTTTCTGTTTCCGTAGCCAGGATCAAACAAAGATCCCTTCTCATTGCGACTGTCATCTTGTTAATTCTTATTGGTATCAGTTTTATGCTTTGGGTGGGAGGTATGGATGTATTACAAGGTAGGATCACAGGAGGAGAACTGATTGCGTTTGGATTCTATGCTATCATGGTCGCTAGTTCTATAGGAGCTATTTCGGAGGTATTAGGCGACTTACAGAGAGCTGCCGGTGCAACGGAACGACTCATGGAACTTCTAGATTCCGTTTCCAATATCATTGATCCCATTCATCCTGTCGTTCTTCCGGAACCAACTGCCGGTCAGATTCACTTCCATCAACTCAGTTTTCATTATCCATCCAGACCAGAACGAAATGCCATAGAAAAGTTTGAATTGAACATACCTGCGAAAAAAACAACAGCTCTCGTTGGTCCATCGGGCGGTGGGAAATCTACATTGTTTGAATTGTTACTGAGATTCTATGATCCAACGGCAGGTTCGATCGAAATCGACAACATTGATATCAAAACATTGAAGCTAAAAGACTTGCGATCTATGATCGGCTTTGTCCCACAGCAGCCGGTCCTCTTTTCGGGCACTTTAAAAGAAAATATACAATACGGAAACCCAAAGGCTTCCTTTGAAGAAGTAAAACAAGCAGCCGACCAGGCATACGTTTCTGAATTTTTATCTCAGCTTTCTTTAGGATGGGATACTGATTTAGGTCATCTCGGTACGAGATTGTCGGGAGGACAAAAACAGAGAATCGCGATCGCCAGGGCAATTCTTCGTAATCCAAAAATATTATTACTCGATGAGGCAACCTCAGCTTTAGATTCAGAGTCAGAGCGAATGGTACAAAAAGCTCTCGATGAATTGATGAAAGATCGAACCACATTGATCATTGCGCATAGATTGGCGACAATCGTTCGCAGCGATCAAATCATTGTGATCAATCAAGGAAGAATCGATTCTGCAGGAACCCATGAGGAACTTTTAAACAAGAGTGATCTTTATGCGAGGTTAGCGAATTTACAGTTTCAAACCGAAGAGTTCTAATAAGCGTTCCATATCGGAGAGGTTGCCATAGGAAAAAACGATTTTACCTTTTCCGTTTCCTTCATTGTGGCTGATTTCAACTTTCGAACTATATTTATTTCTGAGTTTCCCTTCAATTTTTACGATACTTGCATCCTTGTCTTTTCCATTATTCGCTGTTGATTTATTCTTTTTGTCCGGATTCAAAAGATTGGAAACATAGTTTTCAACTTCACGAGCTGTCCAATTTTCTGCGATTATCTTCGATGCCACTTCTATTTGTTTTTTGGAATCCGGCAGGGAACAAACAGGGCGCGCCTGTCCTTCAGATAATTTTCCCTCCTTGATCCAGTCTTGGACTTGTTTAGGCAAACCGAGAAGGCGAATCATATTAGTGATTGTAGATCTGTTTTTACCTACTCTCGCCGCTAAATCGGTTACTTTTAATCCTCGTTTGTCGATTAAATTTTGATATGCTTGCGCCTCTTCTAAGGAGTTTAAATCTTCTCGTTGAAGATTTTCGATCAAAGCAAGTTCCATCATATCTGCTTCCGATACTTCTTTCACAATAGCAGGAATTTTTACAAAACCAGCGAGCTTACATGCACGTAATCTCCTCTCTCCTGAAATTAAAATAAATCCTGATCCAGTATTGTTTTTTTGCACAACAATCGGTTGGATGACACCATGTTGCTGGATGGTGATTGAAAGTTCTTGAATTGCCTCTTGTGCAAAATGTTTTCTCGGTTGGTGAGGATTTGGTTGTATCTCTGACAATTTGATTTCGCGAAGACCACCAACTTCATCTTGCGAAATTTGTTCATTCTTTTCATTAACGGGGATTAGGTTACTTAAACCTCTTCCTAGAACTTTGCCTTTACCTAGAGCCATAGTTTTATCCCATTCCCACTATTTCTTCAGCTAAACTTCTATAACTTTTCGCACCGATGCCTTCTGGATCATAATGATTGATTGGCTTTCCAAAAGACGGAGCCTCCGATAGTTTAATGTTTCTAGGAATAATTGTCTGATATACTTTTTCCTTGAAGTAATTACGCACGTCTTCAGCTACTTGGTTGGCTAAATTCGTCCGTTTATCATACATTGTCAGTAACACCCCTTCCAATTCTAAACCAGGGTTCCATTGATTTTGCACCAATGAAATAATTCGCATCAGTTGGGAGAGACCTTCCAGTGCGAAGTATTCTGTCTGTAAAGTGATCATCACGGATTGCGAAGCGCAGAGAGCATTGATCGTAAGAACTCCAAGTGAGGGCGGACAATCAATCAAGAGGTAATCATATTCTTCTTTCACACTTGCGAGCGCATCTTTCAATTTGAATTCTTTTTTATCGATTCCTAAAAAATCAACCTCGAGACCGGATAAGTTTATATTAGATGGAATGATATCTAGATTCGGAACAAAAGTTTTATGAATCACTTCCCGTGCAGAGAGTTCACCGATCAAAAGTTCATACGTAGTTTTTTGGATCGATTGAACTTCTAACCCTAAGCCAGATCCCGAATTTCCTTGTGGGTCTATATCCACGAGTAGGATTTTTTTTCCCAGTTCAACCAGATTCGATGCCAAGTTGATCGCAGTTGTTGTTTTTCCAACACCGCCTTTCTGATTGCTAATTGAAACGATTTTACCCATTCGCTTGTTTTGTCTCCTTAACGATTTCTTTCCAAGGTCTCGGATATCCAAGTTTTGGTTCTGAATCCTTTTGCAGTATCTTGATATGTCTCTTTCCTAAAAAGCTTAATTCCGAAAGCTCAATTTGTTTTTTGACGTGGAAGCCAGAATAAGCTAAAACCTTCGCTTCTATAGTTTCATCAAAGCGAAGTTGTCCAAGATAGGGACATAATAAACCTTTCTTCTTCACTAAATTTGTTACGACCTCGGCAAGAAACGGATACGGAACTACGGCTCTCGAAGTTACGAGATCAAATTTTATTTTTATATCTTCAGCTCGTTCATACATGAAATGAATTTTACCCGTTAGCTCGGACAATTTACCATTTAATACTTCTTCTTCGAGAAGGCTCAGTTTTCTTCGTTGGGAGTCGAGTAAGGTCACTCGCATGGGTGGTTCGCGAAGACAACAGAATAAAAAGCCTGGTAGTCCAGGGCCTGTACCAACATCGACGACGTTTGTTTCACGTGAAACACAACCTTCCAGTTTCAATTTCCAAACGAACACCATACAATCTAGAACATGACGCTCAAATATGATTTCCGCGTCTTGTTTGGAAAAGAATCCTCCTCGTTCATTCTCGCGCTTCAGAAAGTCTAAAAAAATATCGATTCGATCACAATGAAAGTATTGTTCCAAAGAGGTGGAAAGGCTAGGGATATAATTTTTGATCAACTCGATTGTTTTCTTTTCTGACATAATTCAGTTACTTAATTTCTATTTTTAGTCGATGCGATATCTAGGAGAAACCTTTTCTATGAGATTCATCATTCTTTTTATATTCTTTCTTTCGTTACCCTTATTATCATACACTCCGGGCAAGTGGTCTTACAAAGATCAGTTTATTCTTTCCAAATCTACAAAAGGTCCCTCCAAAGAGATCATTCGAAATGGAGAAGGTCTCGTCATTTATGTTGCAGAATATAGATACAGCGAGGACGGTCATCTCCTTCAAGAATCTTACTCAGACAAAGAAGGTAAGTCCGATGGAAAAACGATTTTCCTTTATAAGGATGGTTTGATCGTCTCTGAAGAAAGTTATGGCGCCAATGATTCTTTAGTGGAGAAAAAGGAATTCTTTTATAAGAACAATATTCTAAAAAAGATGGTCGCTAAAAATGGCGAAGGCAACATTCAAATTCAATATACTCTCTCTGCCGAAAAGAACGGAGCAGTGATTGCAGGAGAAGGAAAAAATTCTGAATCCAATGACGTGGAGTCCTTCAAGTTTATGATCGATCCCAAAAGGCCAAATGTACAAATCCAAACTCTACTCGATGATAAAAAGAAAACTCTAGGTGAGATCCATTTTAAATACGATGCAAAAGGTAATTTAGTGGAGAGAGAATTTTTCCAAGGGGAGGTTCATCGAATCAACAAACTTAAATACAAAACTGATGGATCCTTAGAGAGTTTTACGTTTCACGTGAAACGGGGAGATACTTGGGTATTAGAAAAAACTCACACACTTGTTTATGAAGATTCCAATCGAAGTAAGGTAACAAAAAAAGATTAGAAATAGTTTCGATTCTGATACTTCCACGGCCTAGAAAGAACGAGGGATTGATTCGGACAAAGGAAGAAGCGAGAGAACGATTTTTCAGATTATCTCTTATCAACTAGATGATATAAGAGCAAATCAACGTCTGATGGATCAACTCCGGAAATGTGTGCCGCTTTTTCTAAATTCATTGGCCGATGTTTTTCAAGTTTTAAAACAGCTTCCGTTTTTAATCCTTTCACGTTTGCATAAACAAAATCTTCCGGAATCGGAAGTGTCAAAAATTTCTTACGATATTCGATTGTCTCTAACTCTCTTTTTAGGTAACCTTCGTATTTGATTTCCATCTCCAAGACAGCCTTGTCCTCTTCAGTTAACTCCTTAAGTTCCGGTAACATTACTTCACAATCCTGGATTTTAATTTCCGGTCGTTTCAAGAAAGAGGAAACTGTATGGCCAAATTTATAATTCTGAATACCTCGTTCTTGTAACAAGAGAGTTAGATCCTCCGAGGGTTTCATTGGCAGTGTAAGAAGTTCCGTTTTCAATTTCGTGATTCTAGCATATCTAGATCTCATTTCATCAAATGTCGTTTTTTCAACGAGACCCATATCATATCCATACTTCATGAGTCTTTGATCCGCATTGTCCTGGCGAAGGAGAAGTCGATACTCAGCCCGACTGGTGAACATGCGATAGGGATCTTCGACTCCTTTATGAACTAAATCATCCACAAGTACTCCTATATAGGATTCACTTCTGGGAAATAATATCGGGCTCTCTTTTTTGAAAGATTGAATTACATTGTAAGCTGCGACTAAACCTTGAGCAGCAGCCTCTTCATAACCTGTCGTTCCATTGATCTGACCGGCATGAAAAAGCCCTTTGATCTTTTTTGTTTCAAGCGTTGGTAATAATTCTGTCGGATCTACGAAATCATATTCAATCGCATATCCTGGCCGCATCAGCTCCACTTCTTCTAAACCTCGAACTGTTCTTAAAAATTTCCACTGAACTTCTTCTGGTAAGCTTGTGGAAACTCCATTCAAGTACATCTCATGAGTATCATAACCTTCTGGTTCGATAAAAATTTGATGACGTTCTCTTTCTGAAAATCGAACCACTTTGTCCTCAATCGAAGGGCAATAACGAGGACCTATGCTTTTAATTTGTCCAGAATACATCGGAGAAAATTCTAAATTTTTTCTGATGAAGTCATGTGTGTTTTCATTCGTATAGGTGATGTAACATGGAATTTGTCTTCGATCAATCCTCTTGGTTGCGAAGGAAAAAGGTTTGGGAACTTCATCTCCATGTTGTTCCTCAAGAATAGGAATATTGATTGAATTTTTATGAACCCGAGCTGGAGTTCCCGTCTTCAATCTTCCTAATCTAAATTGAAATCGGGCAAGTGTTGCAGAAAGTCCTTTCGTAGTCGGCTCACCGATTCGACCTGATTCTTTCTGGTATGTTCCAATGTGAATGATACTCGATAAAAAAGTACCTGTTGTTAGAATCACATGATTGGTCTTAAATTCAAAGCCACGACCCGTGATTAAACCGACAATCTGATTTCCTTCGACAACTAAATCTTCTACTGTATCTTGTCTGATAGAAAGGTTTTGAATCTTTTCTAATTCATGTTTGATGTAGAGCTGGTATTGTTTCTTTTCTGCTTGAGCTCTTGGGGCCCAAACAGATGGACCTTTGGAAGTATTTAACATTTTGAATTGTATGCCATTCGCATCAATCGCTCTAGCCATCAGACCACCGAGCGCATCGACTTCTCTCACCATGTGACCTTTCGCGATTCCGCCGATCGCCGGGTTACAACTCATCTGACCAATCGTATCAAGATTCATCGTAATCAATAGAGTTCTCAGTCCACCTTTGGCTGCGATATATGCTGCCTCAGAACCTGCATGACCTGCGCCTACAACGATACAATCAAAACGATCTGGATAAAAAGATGTGTTCATATTATGTCTTCTAAATATAAAGATTCACTGGTGAAAAAAATATTTCATCAACTTAGAACGATAACAGTATCTTTACTTCTTCCTACCATTGAAAAAAAGATAAAATTCATTTTCTAAATACCAAAGCTCTAAAATCTGGAAGTCCAGGATTCTCTATGACTACTAACTCAAAAAATCTATCATATTTCGAAGGAAAAATTGTTCCATCCGCCGATGCGAATATCAGCATCCAAACTCATGCGTTTCAGTACGGAACGGCTGTTTTCGGTGGGATTCGAGGTTACTATAACGAGAACAAACAAAATCTCTTTATGTTTCGATTAACCGATCACTTCCAAAGGTTAGTCAACTCAGCAAAAATGATGCAGCTCCAGTTTAACAAAACACCTGAAGAGTTAATCAACATTACTCTCGATTTAATTAAACAATCAAATTACAAACAGAACATTTATATTCGTCCGATCATTTATACTTCAGCACTTCAACTTTCACCAAGATTTCATGATGTGAAAACTGAAATTGCAATTTACATACTCAAGTTAGATGATTACCTCGATACTCAAAATGGTTTAAAAACGATGGTCAGTACATGGCAAAGATTTTCTGACAATCAAATTCCAACGCTAGCAAAAGCTAGCGGCGGCTATGTAAATTCTGCGCTAGCAAAATCGGAAGCTGTTCAAAATGGAATGGATGAAGCTATCTTTTTAGATTCAAGAGGATTCGTATCAGAAGGTTCGGCGGAAAATATATTCCTAGTTCGAAATGGCGAAATTTATACACCAAGCATTAGTTCGTCGATACTCGAGGGAATAACCCGAAAATCAATTATGAAACTCGCTACCGATCTGAAGATCAAAGTAATCGAGCGAGACATTTCCAGATCGGAACTATATATTGCAGATGAGATTTTTTTCTCTGGAACGGGAGTTCAAGTTGCCTGGGTCAAAGAAGTTGACAGACGCAACATTGGAAATGGTAACATCGGTGCAATTTCGAAACAACTGCAAACTTTGTTCTTTCAAATTGTGCGCGGAGAAAATTCTGATTACCTTGATTGGTTAACACCTGTTTATTAAAAGAAAATGAAATCTGACCTGAATTTCTTTCAAATAGATGAAGTAAAAGGTCAGGATGTAGCCTTAACATATTTAAGATCATTTTTAAATACACCAGACAAAACACCGGGAGTTTTGATTTTTCATGGACCAGATGGTGTAGGTAAATGGTTTGCTGCAGAACGATTTTCACGTCAGTTACTCTGTCACAACCAAAATTCTTGTGGTTCCTGCGAATCCTGCCGACTTTTCATGCGGGGAGAACATCCAGATTTCATTCAATTTCCAAGAAACAAAAACATAGCCATTGGAAAGGATAAGGACCCTGAGGAATTTACAATCCGTTGGTTACTTGGAAATAGAATTATATTTAAGCCTCACGTTTCTTCCAAACGCATTGTCCTATTTCCGGAAGCCCAGAGAATTAATAACGAAGCAGAGACTACGTTATTAAAAACATTAGAAGAGCCTCCAGATCATACAAAATTCATTCTCATTGTGAATGACCTAAATAGCTTAAAGAAAACGATCATCTCACGCTCTGTATGCATTCCCTTTCAATATATACCGCAAGACAAAATAAGATTATTAACCCAAAGCCTCGATAAATCATTTAAAGAATATTACGGAGGTTCGTTAAACCCATTTGAAATTCCTGACGAAGTCATTGAAGAATGGCATACTATTGTAAAAGAAAATTGCCATGACCAAATCCTTGTTCTGAAACTAGAAAACTGGATTCGAGAACAAATGACCGACAAAAAAAGTATACGTGAAAAGATTCCCAATCTTGATTTTCTGGAATTGATATGTTTGCTCCTTATCTATGAATATCGCAAAGAAAATTTCGAATCAAACATTCGAAAGATCAACGCCATACTCGAATTTAAGTCAAAATTGCACTATAATATCCCGGCTCTTGAATATTTTTTACTTTCTCAATTGTTTTTAAAATTAAGCACCATTCCTAGTTAGGTGGTCAATTCAACCACAAACCCTAGGTGACATAATAAATTTATTCGAATCGCAGTTTTTTTTGAAATCAATGCGCGTTTCGATTTTTCATTTGAATTCTGACTACTGAATAGAAGTATAGTACCCGGTTTGCTAAAAGGAAATAATTCATTGGAAGTAAGTTGGATTCAAATATTGGAAGAAGTTTCCAAACAGGTACCTCCATTTTACTTTAAGAATTTCATAGTTCCTTTGCAGTTTCAGAGATTTGAAGGAAAGGAGCTGATTGTTTTTGCTCCATCCCCTACGATCAAAACTCATGTGGAAGCAAAGTATGCTTCCTTTATCGAAAATGCCGCCTATCAAATAAAAGGCGAGTCTTTTAAACTGATCCTCCTTTTTGATCGAGAAGAATCTTCGTTACAAATGAAAGATGCCATTGAGAATCGTTTTGACCAAAGCGATACTGAGCTCAATGTCGATTATACTTTCGACAGCTTTTGTGTTTCCGATAGCAATCGTCTTGCATTTACTGCAGCGAAAAGTATCAGCGAAGCCCCCGCCAAATTCAATCCGCTTTATTTATTTGGTCCTGTTGGTGTCGGGAAAACGCATTTGCTTCATGCCATCGGTAATGAAATCAAAAAGAGGGATCCTTGGAAAACAATTCGATACGTCAATAGTATCTCCTTTCTTAACGAATTTATATTTACTGTAAGACAAAACAATCGCGATAGTCTGGAATCCTTTAAAATGCGATATCAATCGTATAACGTCTTATTATTCGATGACATTCAGTTTTTAAACAGCGGTGCGGAAAAAACACAAGAAGAGTTTTTTGCTCTATTTAACTTTCTTTATGAAAGAAAACGCCAAATAGTTATCGCCTCAGATAGGCCTAGCTACGAGTTGCCTTTGCATGATCGCTTAAAATCACGTTTCGTTCATGGTCTCCAAGCTGATATCAAAGAACATGATTTGAATTTACGCATAGGCATGTTCCGACAATATTCAATACAATATGATATCCCTATGAGCGAAGAAATTTTGAATTGGCTCGGAGAAAATAGTGAAGGGGATTCACGTGCTCTACTTGGAATCATGAACGATCTAATCTTATTTAAGAAAGCTTATGATTATTTTGTCTTACCTGAGGACAAAATCAAAGATATAGCGAATGCTAGATTACAAACAAACAAAAAACGCATAGGATACAATCCTGATCAAATCATTGATTTGGTTTGCGAAAAAATGCACGTAGCTAGAAAAGATTTACTTGGAAAAAGTAGAAAGGCTGATTTTATTCCCGCACGTCACCTTTGTATGTTGCTTCTGCACGAAGTTCTGGGATTGCCAAAATCACAAATCGGACGTATTTTTTCCGCCCAGCATACGACAGTCATTCACGGCATCAACAAAATTCAGGAAAGATTTTCCGAAGAACGAAATCTCGCGGAATTATTTCAATCGATCAAACATCAAATCTCCTTCCAATAAATCGTTGAAAACTAGGTAAATAACCTGTTCATAAAGAGAGTATAAGACATAAACAATGAAAAAGTCGAATTATGTTAGTTGAAATTGTTCAAAGCGACATAAATATGAACAGTCGAGAGAAGGAAAATATAAGACATAATCCAATAAAAATTGAAGAATTCTGGCTTTATCAACATACTGACAGAAACAACGAAGACGACATAATATATATTAATAAATATATAAAGATTAAAAGAGGAAGAATATGAAGTTCACTGTCAATACTACAGAATTTTTAAAAGCAATCAATTCAGTGGATGGTGTAATCTCTGTTAGAGAAATTAAATCTGCACTTTCAAATTTAAAAATACAGGCATCGGATTCGACAGTTTTCTTATCTGCTACAGATTTAGAAATAGCGATTAAAACATCAGTTAACTCTGTAGTAGGTCAGAAAGGATCTGCAAGTCTACCCGCAAAACAATTATCAAACATTTTTAAAAACTTAAATTTTGACACCACAAGTCTCTCAACAAATGAAAACAATGAATCATCGGAGACATTAATAACAGATGCTAGCGGTAAGATGGACACAAAGTTTAAAGTGAATGGCATAGACTCAGAGGATATTAAAACGATTCCGGTGGTACCAGAAAGCAGTGTTGTAGAATTTCCTTGCCAAACCATCCGAGAAATGTTTAGAAAGACTTCCTATGCGATGGCTGTCGAAGAAACGAGATTTGTTTTTAATGGTTTGTTTTTGAAACCAGATGAAACAGATCTTATTGTAGTCGGAACCGACGGTAGAAGGCTTTCGAAAATTGTAAGAAAATTTCCAAAAGAATTTCCTTTTAAAAATGGTGTCATCATTCCTCATAAAGCTGTAAGAGAAATGTTAAAAATGATGGAAGGAAAAGAGACTGCTAAAATCGGTTTCGTTGAGGAACAAATTTATGTTTCCTCTGGCAATATTGAACTTTTGTTTAAATTAATTGATGGAAACTTTCCTGATTATGAACAAGTGATTCCGAAACAGGCTTCACAGTCAGTAAGAATTGTAAAAGCCGATTTTTTAACTTTTTTAAAACAAGCTTTAATTTCTGCCGAAGAACCATCAAAACAGATTAGATTAAATTTTACCACCGGAAACGTTAACATTAGTTCTTCGAATCCGGGAACAATGATGTTTGATCATAATATGGTTATTGATTATTCGGGAGAACCTATTACTATAGCATTCAAAGGCGACTATTTGAGCGATGTTGTAAAGGTAATCGATGATCCTGAAGTTATCTTAGAATTTTCTTCTTCGAGTGCGCCTGTTCTTTTTAAAGATCCTTCTGACAGTGATTTTGTTTCAGTGATTATGCCAATGAAACTCTAATGTATTTAAAGCGAATCTCGCTAACAAACTTTAGAAACCACACAGAAACGAATCTAGAATTTAATTCGCGTTTGATCTTCTTTATAGGTAATAATGGAGAAGGAAAAACCAATTTATTAGAATCTATATCTTTGCTTTCTTTTTTAAAGAGTTTCAGAGAATCAGATGAGAACCAACTCTTAATGTGGGACTCAGCTTTTACATTCATTAAGGCAGAGTTTGAGGCTAAAGGAGAAGATTATCTATTCGAATATGGAATTCAGAATGAAATATCTAAAAGAAAAAAAATAAAAATAAATGGTGAATTGATTAAAAAAATATCTGATTCAGTTGGTTATTTTAGGTCTGTAATTCTTAGTCCGCCTGACATTAAAATAATAGAGGCAGGAAATATAGAGAGAAGAAAATTCTTAGATGCGTTTATCTCATCAACAAATCAAAACTATCTGAATCATTTGATAGAATATAATCATATTCTGAAACAACGAAACTCTACGTTAAAGAAAGAGAAACTGTCGGAAAAAGAAATTGAAATATGGAACGAACCTTTAATTGAGCGAGAAGCAGAAATTTCGTCTGAGAGAAAAAAAACTATAAATCGCTTAAACGAATATTTCCAAAAAAATCTACTATCACTTAGTCAAGGGAAAGATCAATTTCAGATTTATTACAAACCTAACGTACAAAATAAAGAAGAACATTTAAATAAATTAACAAAGAATATTCGGAAGGATCTAGCAATTGGATATACAAGTTGCGGTAATCATCGAGATGATATCCCAATTGGATTTGTAGACAAAGATTTGAGTCATTTTGGATCTCAGGGTCAAAAACGTAGTGCTGTCATTGCACTCAAAACAGCCTGCTTTCAAATGATAAAGGATGAGACTGGAGAAGCACCCATCCTTCTGATAGATGATATAATTCGCGAATTGGATGTTAAACGGAGAGAATATTTCCTAAATTTGATCTCTGAATGTGGACAAGCTTTTTTTACAACAACGGATTTGGAAGGTATCAAAGAGTATATGGGTACCTTAGACATACAAAGAGAAATTTTTGAAGTAAAAGAAGGGAAAGTGACAAAGGTTATGTGATCATGAAGAAAATTGAGTTAGGAGATATTTTCCAAAGCCTAGAAAAATTTGGTTTAGATAAGGATGAAATATTTACCGATCAAAGTCTTAAGATTATTCGGAGAGAGTGGAATTGTCTTGTCGGGGATGTGTTGGGAGATGCTTCGTATCCGAACGAATTAAAGGAAGGAAAATTACTTGTTTCGTGTAAACATTCAATGATTGCACAAGAACTCGATTTTTCAAGAGCAGAAATCTTAAGAAAAATTGTCGAATTGAAGATCCCAGTGCAGATTAAAAAAATTATTTTTCGAGCAGGAAATTCCCCTAATCTCAAGAGATGAGAGCGGAGATGAAATTCTCTTTTCACTTGCCCTTAGCGGTGTTCCTGGGGATACTTCCAATAGGATATAAGATTTTTTCATGACAAACGACCCATCTCAAAACACGTATTCAGCCTCAAAAATCAAGATACTAGAAGGTCTGGAAGCTGTCCGCAAGCGACCTGGTATGTATATAGGTACGCAAGATGAGACAGGCCTCCATAAAATGGTTTATGAGGTAGTAGATAACTCGGTGGATGAAGCGATGGCTGGACAATGTTCCGAAATCGATGTGGCAATTTTACCGGGAAATATCATTGAAGTCAAAGACAACGGGCGTGGGATTCCAACGGGCATTCATCCGGACAAAGGAAAATCTACCATAGAAGTAGTTCTAACAATTCTTCACGCGGGCGGTAAATTCGAAAACGATGCATACAAAGTTTCAGGCGGATTGCATGGGGTAGGCGTTTCTGTTGTGAACGCTTTATCTACCTGGCTAGAAGTTGAGGTTCACCAATCAGGCCAAATCCACTACCAAAAATATCTGACAGGGATACCTGTTGAAGATGTGAAGGTAATAGGTGAAACGAATAGAAATGGAACGACTGTACGGTTTTTACCAGACAATTCAATTTTCACGACTACAGAATTTGTTTTTGAAACACTAACATCAAGATTTCGAGAAATTGCTTTTTTAAATAAAGGTCTCTTGATCCGAATCGAAGATCGAAGACGCGAGGATTTAGCAAAACATGAATTTAAATTTGATGGTGGTATTGTTTCTTTCGTTGAATACTTAACAGAATCAAAACATCCATTGCATAAAGTTTTACACTTTGAAGGCGAAAAAGAAAACGTATTAGCCGAGATCGCGATACAATACTGTGATACATACACAGAAAACATATTCTGTTTCACGAATGCAATTAACAATAATTTAGGTGGAACCCACCTCGAAGGATTTAGGGCAGCCTTAACCCGAACGCTGAATGATCATTTAAAAAAGGATCAGACACTTTTTAAAAAACAACCGAATGGACTTACAGGAGATGATGTTAAAGAGGGCCTCTGTGCTGTCATATCCATAAAAATTCCCCAACCTCAATTTAACTCCCAAACTAAAGAAAAATTAGTTAATGCAGAAGTTAAAGGTTTAATGCAAACTATTTCTGCGGAAGGATTAAATCTTTTCTTTGAAGAGAACCCATCTGTTATTAAGAAAATTTTAGAAAAAGGCATTCTAGCTTCTAAGGCTCGTGAGGCGGCGAGGAAAGCTAGAGACCTAACCAGAAGAAAAACAGTTTTAGAAGGTGGTGGCCTACCTGGAAAACTGGCTGATTGCTCCGAAAGAGATCCTCAACATTGTGAACTCTTTTTAGTTGAGGGTGATTCGGCGGGTGGTTCAGCCAAACAAGGAAGAGATCGACATATACAGGCAATTTTACCCCTGAAGGGAAAAATCTTAAATGTGGAAAAATCTAGACTGGATAAAATTTTTGCCAATGAAGAAATCAGAACCTTAATTTCAGCAATGGGCACTGGTATTGGTGATGATGAGTTCAACGTAGAGAAGTTAAGATATAGAAAAGTCATCATCATGACAGATGCGGACGTGGATGGTTCTCACATTCGGACACTTCTCCTAACTTTCTTTTTTAGATACATGAAAGCAATCATTGAGCAAGGAAGTTTATACGTAGCGCAACCACCTCTATATCAACTGAAATTCGGAAGAGAAGCAATCTATGTATACTCAGATCGAGAAAAGGAAGAAATATTGAAGGGACGTCCCAATGACAAAGTTGTTATTCAAAGGTACAAGGGTTTAGGAGAGATGAATCCGGAACAGCTTTGGGAAACTACAATGGATCCTAAGGCACGTGTCATGTTGCAAGTAAAACTTGCCGATTTTGTCGAAGCGGAAGATACCTTCAATGTACTGATGGGAGATGATGTATCTCCTAGAAGAAGATTCATAGAAGAGAATTCTTATAAAGTTGCTAACTTAGATTTATAATACATACGGATAAAATAAATGACCGAAACTAACGGGCAAGAAAACGAATCAACCAAAACATTAGCCCTTAATTTATCAGGAAGACCTGATATTGCTGGAGCATTAAAAGCAGGCGTAAGAGTAATTCCTGTAGAAATTGAAGATCAAATGAAGGAAGCTTATTTAGATTATGCGATGAGTGTAATCGTTGGTCGAGCCCTTCCGGATGTTAGAGATGGTCTTAAACCTGTTCATAGAAGAATACTACATGCGATGAATGAACGAGCTTGGCGTAGCGATCGTCCCTATGTCAAATCAGCAAAAATTGTTGGAGAAGTAATCGGTAATTATCATCCACACGGCGATACTGCCGTTTATGATACAATGGTACGAATGGTCCAAACTTTTTCTATGAGGGAACCCTTGATAGATGGTCAAGGAAACTTTGGTTCCGTGGATGGTGACTTTGCTGCTGCTTATAGATATACCGAAGCCCGACTTACAAAATTGGCGGAGGAACTTCTAAAAGATATCGAGAAAAATACTGTTTCTTTTTCTCCTAACTTTGATGATACGAGACAGCAACCAGACGTCTTACCAGCTAATTTTCCAAATATTCTGGTTAACGGTTCCTCAGGAATAGCCGTTGGAATGGCAACAAATATTCCACCACATAACTTAAAAGAATCAATCAATGCTGTTGTAGCACTCATTCAGAATCCAGATATCTCTTTATATGAATTGATGAAAATCATTCCAGGTCCCGATTTTCCTACGGGAGGGACCATTATTGGCGGAGAGGGCCTTTACCAAGCATATTCAACAGGAAAAGGGTCGATTCGAATCCGCTCGAAGGTTGACATCATTGAAAACAACAAAGGTAGGGAAATTATTGTTATCAATGAAATTCCTTATCAAGTTAACAAACGTAACTTGCTGGAAAAAATCGGTGATTTGGTAAATGAAAGAATCATTGAAGGTATCACGGAAATATTAGATCTTTCTGATAGAAAGGGAATCAGAGTTGAGATCCATATAAAAAAAGACTTCAATGCTCAAGTTATTTTAAATCAATTATTTAAGCTAACGCAACTTCAAGTAAGTTACGGAATAACAATGCTTGCAATTCTTGATAATCGACCTCGAATTTTTCCTTTAAAAGAGATTTTAAAAGCGTATGCAAGTCATAGGAATGAGGTCGTCGTAAAACGAACTGAATTTGATTTAGACAAAGCTAAAAAGCGTGCCCACATTTTAGAGGGGTTAAAAATTGCTCTCGATAATATTGATGAAGTAATCAAAATTATAAGGTCTTCAAAGGATCCTCGGGAGGCGCAGTCTAAATTAATTAGCACATTCGCTTTGTCTGAATTACAAGCAGATGCTATTTTAGAAATGAGACTCCAAAGATTAACGTCTTTGGAAGTACAAAAGATTATCGAAGAACTAGAACAAATTCGATTACACATCATGGATCTCGAAGATATTCTTGCGAAACCAGAAAGAGTGAAACAGATCATCTGTGATGAATTGACAAAAGTAGCAGATTCATTTGGATCCAATCGGACGACTGAAATTAGTTTAGAATCACTTGAGTCATCCACCTTCAATGCGGAAGACTTAATAGCTGATGAGGAAGTAGTGGTTCAAATCAGCGAGGATATGTTCATTAAGCGATTGCCAATGGATACATTTCGAAGACAAAAAAGAGGTGGGAAAGGTATCCAGGGAATATCAACCAAAAGAGAAGATTTCATAAAAAAACTAAGCATTGCGATGACTCATGACAATCTCATGTTGTTTTCAAATAAAGGTCGTGCTTTTTTATTAAAAGTTTATGAACTTCCAATTGCGACAAAAGAAGCAAGAGGGAAATCTCTGAAAGCCATCATCAGTCTTACGGAAGATGAAACTATAACCTCATTATTTGCATTCAGACAATTTGATGAATCTTATTTGTTGATGGTAACGAAAGATGGATTCGTAAAGAAAATTCAACTCGATGAATTTTCAAATACAAAGAAGTCCGGTATCATTGCAATAGGTCTTCGTGAAGGTGATGAATTAATTGATGTCTTATCGAACAGAGAAAACTACGACGTTTTTATTGCGAGTAAGGAAGGTTTGGCGATTCGCATGAATTTGAATGAATTACGATCGCAAGGACGTACGGCTTCAGGAGTGACAGCTATGCGACTTTCCGAGAGTGATGAGATTGTAGGTTTGACCAAGGTTGAACCCAATACCTTACTTTTTTGCATCTCCGAAAATGGAATTGGGAAAAGAACTGATTTCGAGGAATTTTCTACGAAGGGACGAGCAGGGAAGGGAATGACTTACCTTAAAGTCGGCGAAAAAAATGGAAAATCGGTTGGTATTTGTTCTCTCAAAGAAGAGGATGAGTTGTTAGTGATTACGCAATCGGGAATGTCCATACGCGTGAGTGCCAAAGAAATATCACTCGTCGGAAGATCAGCCATGGGTGTAAAAATTGTAGATACCAAAGATGATGATTTCGTGAAAGATTTTGCGATCGTGAAAGACACCGAGTAAAGTTACCGATGGTTTTTGTGGGCAATGTAAAAATTGAAGGTAACATTGCTCTATCGCCTATGGCGGGCATTTCTGACAGTCCCTATCGTCGCATAACGAGGCGATTTGGATCTGCTTTTTCTTTTACCGAGTTTGTTTCCACGGATCAAATTGTACTTGGGAATCAAAAATCCATCGATATGTTTCGTTTTCAAAATGAAGAGCGGCCCATTTTTTTTCAGATATTCGGATCAGATTTAAACAGAGTCATTGAAGCCGCCAAAAGGATTGAAGTCCTTAAGCCAGATGTCATTGATCTGAATATGGGCTGTTCTGTAGCGAAAGTATCCCATCACGGATCTGGAGCAGGTTTATTACGGAACTTAAAACTTGCTTCACAGATGATAGAGGGAATACGGAAATTTGTTTCGGTTCCCGTTACAGCGAAAATTAGATTAGGTTGGGATGAAAATTCATTAAACTACAAAGAGACTGTGCAATCTTTACAAGATTCAGGTGTTGCAGCAATTTCCGTTCATGGCCGAACGAAGTCCATGGGCTATAGCGGAAGCGCTGATTGGAATGCGATTGCTGAAATCAAATCCTTTGCGAATGTTCCCATTTTTGGAAATGGAGATGTGTCATCCTATGATGATGCCGTTGATAAAATAAAAAAAACGAATGTAGATTTGGTGTTAGTCGGAAGAAAGGCCATTGGGAATCCTTGGCTTTTTTCAAAAAAAAATAAACAGCAGGTTTCATTTACAGAAATTCGTAAAGTGATGATTGAACATCTCTTGTCTATGCACGATTTTTACCCGAGCACTGATGAATACGCGTTAATACTATTTAGAAAACATTTTGTTCGGTACATAGATGGTTCGGTGTTCCCATCTGAGATCAAAAAAAACTTATTGGAAACGATTTCGATACGAAGTTTTATCGAGACGTTGGAAAAATTAGATGAAATCTACTCTCAAGAACCTTGGATCAGATCAAACACTACCGATTTATTGAATTGTGAGAGTTTCCAGTGAACAAGGAAACAGAATCAGGGAGCTCCTATTACGTTTCCGTAAGGACTTTGTGAAAGGATAAAAAAAAACCCCCTGATGAAAGGGGGTTTCTCTGTCTTAAGACTAAATAAATAGAAAACTACTGAGCAGCTTGCGCTTTCGTCTCAAGAGCTTTTTGACCACCTTGGTACTTCATGTATCCAACGCATTGGCATTCTTCCCAAGTTTCTGGCTGGCCAACTTCTGCACAAGTACCAGATTCATTGTTAAGAGAGCAACAGTCGTAAACTCCGATTCCCTTGATCAAACCTTTTGATTCAGATACGATGACTGAACCTGTAGATTGACCATCAGAAACACCGGATGCTTGTTCAAGGTATTCACCAAGAATCTTTTTAAGACCGTCTCCAGCTACCTGTAGACGAGCAGCTTCCCGGCAAGTGGATTGTTTCATGGCAACAGAATTAGCTTTAATAGCTTTGTCTGAAGCACGAGCCGAGAATTTCATGTAGAGATAATCAAATTCTTTTTCTTTACCTTTGCAATACTGAGCCGGGCTTTCACCGCGTGCGCCAGCAGCAGCATCTGGGGCACATGCCCAACCTTCAAAAATCCAACCATTTTTACCAACGGTTGTGGCATCTCTTCTGCCATCACTGGAACCGCAGGCTACAACGAAAGCTAGCAATGAGATACATACGATAAGCGATTTCTTCATAAAGAATCTACTCCTTTCCGATAGATTAAATAGGCAAGAAATGTAGCTGTCAATCTTTTCTCTGTGAATAAAAACTGAACGAAGTAAGGAAATTGAATACGTGTTTATAAATGAAATCATTCTAAGGATAAAAAAAATGGCAATCACCCGGAACTTTGTTCGTTTTACTTGGGTCATCGTCGCCCTATCCTTCCATATAGGGATCGATGCCAAAGAAATCAGCATATTACCAGCGTCCATTTCAGGTGAATTCCCTTCTTACTTGGGAAATAAAATTGATGCTTCGAAGGAAATCGCAAAATTAACGCGACATTATTTAAAAAGAAATTATTTAACAGAAGTTACAGATGAGAAAAGCATAAATTCATTTGTAGAGACGGAAAATCTTTCCTCAGAGACTAAGATAACGGAATCAACTTTAAATTTGTTATGTGTGGAATGGGACAGTAATTTTGTAGCAAAAGATTCTATTGATTTTGGAAATCCCGTTTTAATTCAGACAGAGATTTATAATTGCAAAAATAAATCTTTGCAGACCTACCAGTCAAAGATTGCATCCAACTTTGTATTAGCGATTGAGAAACACGTCGAAAAATGTTATCGATTTCTCGCTCCTAAATATTATGATCAATCGATTAAGGCAGAAAATGTTTACCATGAGGTACATTTTTTCTTTGATACGAATGGAGCTTACTCCTACTATCGAAAAGATTTCGCTAAATCAATTAATTCGCTTATTAACCACTCAAATCTATTTCTGGGTTTAACCGTAATTAGAAAAGATAAAATACTTACATTGGCACCTTCGTTGGATCATGCAGACGTAAAAAAGATTTTTGAGGATGTATCTTGGTCCGGCACAAACCAAGGTGATTCAATTTTACAAGCGATTCAATCATTACGTCTTAAACTTTCCTCCGGTAAAAAGTCTTCCAGAAAATTATTTCTTTTACTTTCTGGAGTTACGAAAGAAAAAAGCGGTTCGATAATCCTGGCTTTGAATGATTTGCGACATATGGGAATGGAACTTTATTTTATAATTCCGAATCATAGTGAACTCAGTGTTATCCGAGAATTACAAAAAATGGCGAGATCTTCGTCTGCTAAAATTCTTGGTGTTGCCGATTATCAAAGAATTGGTACCGAAGACGGCTACACACAAATTTTCCTCAATCAATTTAATTTATATTATACGAATGTTGAAGTATCACCGCCTTTTCTTTTTGAATCAGCACCATTTAAAAAATATGATGCTTCGATTGTTAGAGCTGCGGTGGAAACTGTCACTCCTTTTAACATGGCAGATGCTTTCGAAAAAATTTCCGAAACGAAAGTATTAGAAAGGTCAGAAGTAAATACTAATATTGAATCTTTAATTGGAAACGAGATCATTAAGACCGAGTCAGACAATGATCGATACCAATCGGCGCTTTTACAAGCAAGCGGTGAAGCATTCTGGATAAAAATACCGAATGAAGTTCCGATTATCCAAGGAAAAGAATATGTGGTAAGAACTTCCATAAAACTGGATCCATTTTCAACATGGGGAATCAGTAATATTGCTAACGAAACAATGCTTTTGAAACCAAATTCATCCTATCCAAAAACTTTAGTCATCCTTCCATCCAAAGCGAAAAAATTTATAGAAGACAATAAAATCAAACAATTCTCTGGCTATATACAGGGAGTTTTCACGATTGTCAAAAAAAAGTAACATTGCCAATCCTTTAATCGCAAACGCGAGTGAAATAAAAAGAGTCAAAGAACAATGGTTAGAGACTTCGAAGACGAATTTGCCATTAGTTATTATAGGAGATTCTGGGGTAGGAAAATCTTTTTGGATCGAAAAATCAATTTCCGATAGAGTAAAAGAAAAAGAATTTCATTTGTTTCGAATCGATTATTCCCAAAAAAAAGAATATTTTGAAAAAACGTTAAAACAAATCAAAAAAGATCAGGTAAGTATACTCTGGTGGGAAAATTTTTTCGAGGCACCTGAATTAGAGATTAAAAATTGGTTGAATTGGTGGAAGGCCATAAAATACGAACTTCCAAAATCAATGTTTATCTATTGGGAGATTCAAACTGGAGAGCTTACTAATTTAAAATTGAATTCTCCCTTAGAAGAATTATATGAAATGTTTAAGTCTTTTAGCTTCAACATACACCCATTACATCGAAGACAATCTGACCTACCTTTCTTTGTATTACATTTTCTAGAAAACGCGAATCGAGAACTTAAAAAAAATGTGAGTTCTCTCGATGAACAATTTCACCATTTTTTTACTAAAAGAAATTTTAAACACAACTTGCATGACCTTCGAGACTTTATCTATTCGCTGGTTGCTTATTCGACCAAAAAGCACATTCGATTCAATCAACTACCGACACATTTCTTAGAGAATCAATCCATCGACTTAATCGTAAAGCCAGGTATAAAGTTAGAGATTTATGAAAAAGCGATTATTAGTGAGAATTTAAAATTTGTGAATGGGAATAGAACCAAAGCTGCAAAACTTTTAGGAATCTCTGAGCGAAACTTGTATCGAAAAATTAAAGAGTATCAGATCGAGGAAGACAATTGAATGAGTTTAAACATTTCTAGTGTTTTTTGGATGAAATAAACTCGTCCTTCTTCATTTCTTAGCCCTGACTTGTATTTTATATTCATTTCTATTAAAATATCATAAAATTGGTTCAATGATTTTTCTGTGAAATTTTTAGCATCGTTGGTCAATTGACGTCGCATAAAGCCTTTTCTAGCTTCGGAAAAAGATCCTGTTTTAAGTAATTCATCCATAATCGGAATAGGTATTTCGCCATTGTGTTTAGCTCGGATTACCTTAATTTTTCTTATTTCATCTAGTTTATAAAGTAATCTTGTTAAAAATGCTAGTATCTCACTGTTCTCATCTGAAAATTTTGTAAATTCTTTATAAAACTCAGTTTTTTTGGATTGAACAAGTGCCTCTACTAAGGTGGTTACACTCATCTCCGTTTGTGTAAATAAAATTGAGTTAATATCTGTTAGAGAAAATTTATTTTTATTTAAATACTGTTTTAATTTTCGAACTGACTTTAAATACGAACCAACATTAGCTGGGATTCGATGGATAAACTCATCGCGGGCGTCGTCATCTAAGTGAATATTTTCCTGGTCTAAAACTTCTTTTAGTGCTTTAGGAATATCATTCTGATACAGAGTTTTCGGTTTATAATAACTAAAATTATGCTGAAAAAGATTGGAGAAACTGGCTGGTAAATCTTTGCCATCATAGTGAATCAATAGATTGATGTTTTCCGAGATTGAGGTTATATTTTTTTTGAAGCCTGCGACATAATCCGAGAGATCGGAATTTGCCTTCACCTCCAGTAGTGATTTAAAAAAAGAGACTCCATTCTTTAGAATGATGAGTTTTCGAGGAAAAAACATGTCAGGCGTAAAAAGTTCTGCGAATAATTTGGTCTGTTCTCCACCCTCGGCGACAATGACAATGATATCTAGACTTTGGCCTTGTTTGTCTAATTTTTCTTTAAAAAAATCCACGGCGATTTCAAACTCATAGGAGTCCTCTCCTACATAGGTGAATACCTGCGGCAGTGATTTCTCAGGTAATTTAAAAAGCTGGAAGAGGGAAGAGATCTCGATTGCACTTTTTTTTGTATCCATTTTTTTATTTAGGTCTAATTATAGGACAGGTTCGGAGCGATAATCACAATATGGATATAGCAAGCGGTGTGGCAAGAGTTTCCGGTTTGGGTGAGCCTCTCACATATATTTCTCCTTCTTTCAATACCCAGCCTGTTGAGAAAGTAGAAGCAATTCAATCAAACCAATATCGTGCGAAATTTCCTACGGAGGAAACGAGTTCTAAAGCAGAATCGATTCAATCTTCTCCAAAGGAAAAATCGAGTTATAAACCCGGAGATTTGGTGAATTTATACGCCTAAATAAAGTATTAGGTCCAGGCAAATGCCCATTTTTGCCATCTCTGATAAAAACTTCGGATCGGAAAACCCATAACATTCTGATAGGATCCTTCCCATTTGATGGCAGGACTTCCTTGGTCTTGAATCCCATAAGACCCAGCTTT
>Ga0209277_10000311_pt1 | contig 24900 bp, 20 predicted proteins | sample JI81AbrownDNA_FD_187503 | JGI IMG/M metagenome (GOLD analysis project Ga0209277, IMG submission 187503) | Wastewater effluent complex algal communities from Wisconsin, to seasonally profile nutrient transformation and Carbon sequestration -... | ecosystem: Engineered > WWTP > Effluent > Algae... | reverse complement strand
ACGATGGGCGTCACGCCGACATCCGTCCCTGCGAAAATGTCCAAGCCGGAGTGGCGATGACCGGGGCGGAAAGAATCGTCCCAAATAAACCCGATCATACCGTCCGTGGGGAAACTGAATGGAGCCGAGTCGCATTTTGTTCCCGCAGTCATCATCAATTCGGGTCTGGAAGATGGGTCACGAATCAAACCAATTACCTCAGCGGTGCGGGCGGAGCTTTTTCCGTAGGTGAAGTACAAAATAAGTCCTGCAACGGCTATTGCTACAGGAATGGCGAGAAAAATTAGTTTTTTGGGCATTTGAAGAATTATAAGGGAGTTTGTTATTTGGTTTGAGAAAGCTATTTTGTAAAAATCGGAAATTGTGTATTGCATTAATCGGTAAAGTTTGCAATAATGAAAAGCGCATCAATAAAGGCAAACCCATCGCGAGGTGGAGACGCAAAGTCATGGGTCTGTATTACGCAGACCGCCAGACTGCTGAAGGCGATTTCCCTTTGGCAGTTTTATTTTTTAAGGAGGTGCCGCGTTTTGAGATACTACTAATTTCTTCCACAGGCTATAGAAATTCCAAAATCAAACTTTGTAGCGAGGAGAATTTTCTATGAAAGCAAGATGGATTAATGCATTATTGGTGGTTATGATGCTGGCGGTGGGAATTGTACCTTCAGTTGCGGCTGATTCTAGTGGCCCAATTACCCCAATTGTTACCGTGCCTTCGGCAGAGAATGGGGAAATGACCAATGAAACCCCAAGCCTTTGGTTTGTTGAACTTTCAGGAGCGCCTGTTTCAGAAGGAAATACTTCAGTGTCTGTTCAATCAGAGCACAAGAAGTTCCGTGATGAAGCGAAGAAAGAAAATATCGAATATAAAGAAGAGTTTAGCTATGAAAGTTTGTGGAACGGCTTTTCTGTTTCTGCAACCACTGCTGAACTGGGAAAATTAAGCCGTATGTCGGGGGTTAAGTCGATTTATCCTGTTATGGTTATTTCTGTTCCCGAAACTTATTCTGCTAATCTGGATCCTGAACTTTATTCTGCTCTTGCACTCACTGGCGCAGATATTGCTCAATCTGAGTTGGGGTATACCGGCGCAGGCATTAAAGTGGCGGTAATGGATACTGGTATTGACTATGATCACCCTGACCTTGGTGGTTGTTTTGGCCCAGGGTGCCGTGTAGCTAAAGGTTGGGACTTTGTGGGTGATGATTTTAACGCAGACGACACATCTTCCAGCTATAACCCTGTTCCTACTCCTGATCCTTACCCTGATGATTGCAATGGACATGGTACCCATGTGGCGGGCATCATTGGCGCGAATGGAGCAGTTACGGGTGTAGCCCCAGATGTAACATTCGGAGCCTATCGCGTGTTTGGCTGTGATGGTTCCACTACTGACGATATTATGCTTGCTGCCATGGAACGCGCCTATAAGGATAAGATGCAAGTGCTCAATATGAGCATTGGATCTGCTTATGAATGGCCCCAATCTCCAACAGCGGTAGCAGCTTCACGCTTGGTTAAAAAGGGAATGGTAGTAGTTGCATCCATCGGCAACAGTGGCGCAACAGGTTTGTATTCTGCTGGGGCCCCTGGCCTTGGTGAGAATGTTATCGGTGTTGCTTCTTTCGATAACACCACCGTGACCCAGCCTGCATTCTCTATTTCACCCGATAATGCACTGATCGGTTTCAACTTATCCGATTCCCCGATTCCTCCAACAAGTGGAACACTCCCTATTACCCGAACGGGAACAACCTCTTCAACTACTGATGCTTGTGTTGCGCTTCCTGCTGGTAGTTTAACAGGCCAGGTCGCACTGATACGTCGTGGCGGTTGTACTTTCTATGTGAAATCCTTGAACGCTCAGAATGCAGGCGCGGCTGCGGTTATTTTGTATAACAATACCGCTGGTGGCCTTAGCCCCACAGTGGCCGGTTCTCCAGCCATCACCATTCCGGTGATAGCCATCACAGCTGCCGATGGCGCAGAAATTAACGCCCGTCTTGATGCTGGCTCGGTAGATCTCACTTGGAGTGAGGATACGCTAACTGCCCCAAGCACAACCGGTGGACTAATCTCCTCCTTTAGCTCCTATGGCCTTTCTCCAGATCTCGCTCTCAAGCCAGATATTGGCGCTCCTGGTGGAAACATTTGGTCTACATTCCCGCTTGAGCAGGGTGGGTATGCCAATTTGAGTGGTACATCCATGTCTTCTCCGCATGTGGCTGGTGCCGTAGCACTCTTGTTGCAGGCTGCACCGAAAACCAAGGCAGAAGATGTTCGCTCTATTCTGCAAAATTCTGCTGAACCTGCTGATTGGTGGGGCTTCCCCGGAGCTGGTTATCTGGATAATGTCAATCGTCAGGGCGCTGGTATGTTGCAAATTGATGATGCCATTACCTCTACGGTAAGAGTTGAGCCCGGAAAACTTTCTTTGGGCGAGAGCCAGAATGGCCCGGTTACTGTCAAGTTGAAGATCAAGAATAACAGCAGAGATTCTGTTACCTATGATCTTTCCTACGTCAATGCCTTGTCTACTAGCGGTGTCATCACGCCGGACTTCTGGGAATCCAATGCGATAGTTGATTTTAATCGTTCAAGTGTAACGGTAAGAGGCCGCAGTGATGCAGAGATCAGAGCTACGATTACTGCACCTACTACTGACTGGACGCCGGATCAGGGCCAATATGGTGGATGGATCGTATTTACCCCGCGTGATGGCGGACAGATCCTTCGTGTTCCTTTCGCTGGGTTCGTGGGTGATTACCAATCCATTGAAGTGTTAGCGAATCCTTTTGGCCTTCCAGCATTGGTAGATCTAGACTGGAATGATGCAACCGTCTTTACACTTGACGGTGGCGATCTGCCCTACTTCCTCGTACACCTTGATCACCAATCTCGTGTATTCAAAATGGAAGCCTTTAATGCAAGTTCAGGTAAATCTGTTGGAACGATTCTCCAATTGGATTACATGATCCGCAATAGCACAACCACTGGCATCTATGAATTTGTGTGGGATGGCACCACCACCAATAGGCACAATAAGGAATTTGTTGCCCCAGATGGTGATTACTACGTCACGATTTCTGTGCTCAAGGCATTAGGTAATCCCAAGAATGCCGCAGATTGGGAAACCTGGACTTCTCCAGCGTTCACCCTTGATCGTCCGTAATTAGTTTTATCTGAAAGAAATTCAGGCTGGCAGAGTATTCTGCCAGCCTGAATCTTTTAACCCTTGGGCTTATGCAAATTCAACTATGTGATCAAGGTGTGGGAGTAAAAAAATGTTCGGTTCCAGAACCTAAACCGCAATACACAACAGTTTCGTTTTCATCAGTGTGATACGGGTAGGATTTTCCCTCCGCCTCAAGAACTAAATTAAATCCTGGAGTTAACGCTTGGGTGTACATTACACCTTGTTTTGGGCAGCCTAGGCTTCCATCTGGCCAGGTTGTGGCTTCTACAGAAGAAATGTGGATTTTTTCTACGCCAATCTGGAGCTTTTTTGCCAAATCGGCTACTGCGATTTGTACAACCGGGTTTACATTCGGGTCGGGCTGTTGGCCGCTAGGCATGTCGGCACTGCCATCATTTCTGCCTGTAGTTGGGACTGGGGTTTGTGGAAAAATTTGCTTTGGCATATTTGTTTCGGTAGGAGAAAATGAAATTTCTTGTTCAGGAATGGCTGGGGTTGAGGTTGGTTGTGGGAGTGTCTGGCATCCAATCGTGAGGAAAATGCCGACTGTCATTAGTGTGCGAAGAAAAGTTTTTTTAATCATATTACTCCTTTTTTTGACTGTATCATAGACGTACCCCAGTGGGAAAAAGTTCACGGAATTTCCAACATAATTTTTATCTTTTTCAGTCTTTTTTCTTACACTCCCGGTTTAATATTGCAGCATTGACATCAAACAAAAGGAGATATCAAAATGACACTCTATATTCAACCCTATCCATTCCGCCGCATTGCCCGCCATTTGGCTGAACAGCCTCGCCAGCGCTCATTGGGCGTAAATATTCGTGAAGAAGATGATGCGTACGTTCTTTCTGCGCTCGTGCCTGGTCTGAAAGCCGAAGACTTGAACATCCAGATTCTTGAGGATGTGGTCAGTATTGAAGGCGAGTATAAGGCCGAGGAAGCAGAATTTCTTTTGAACGAACTTCCCAGCGGAGCTTTTCGCCGCACGTTGCGCCTGCCCAACGAAGTAGACTCTGAAAAGGCGGAGGCAAAAATTGCCGATGGTGTATTGACCTTGACCCTGCCAAAAGCCGAATCAGCCCGCCCGAAGAAGATCAAGATCGCGGTTCATTAATCGGTGGAAGAAAGCGTCAGAAAATAGAATCAGCTAACAGGTCACGCATGAAGCGTGGCCTGTTTTTTGTCGCAGTGGGTATAATTCAATCATTCTTAATTTTGGAGAAAACCTGTGCGCGTTAAATCGATCTTACTTGTGGCGCTTACCTTAGCCATATTAACTGCCTGTGGCGGCGAGAGCCCTACAGAAATTCCAGCTCCTACTGTTGTGCCGACGCATACTCCCCTGCCTACGGCTACTATGATTCCAACCCCATCTACACCGTTGGCAATTCTTGTTATTCCTGCAGATATGGATAAGGAATCGTCGGATCAGTATCAAAAGACAGTTTATGACCTTGCCCAGCAGTCCGGCTTTCGTTTTCAGGTTCGCAATAGCCTTACCTCAACAGACCTCATAGACCCCACTTTGAAAGTGGTGATTGCCCTGCCGCCTGACCCGGGCATTGCTTCGTATGTTTCTGCTGCGCCGGGCGTGCAGTTTCTTGCTGTCAATATCCCCAACCTCACGGCGGGCGGGAACTTAAGTGTTCTTGCGCCTGATACACAGGTGGACTTGCCCGCTTTTCTTGCGGGTTATACTGCCGCCATGCTAACAGAGGAGTATCACATTGGCATGTTGTATCCCCAAGGTGATGGCGATGCGCAGCGCGCCGCTGTGGCTTTCAATAATGGTATGAAATACTATTGCGGTTTTTGCAAAAGAATCTATTTTACAAATACTGATTACCCCACGTTTCTGGATATTCCCGCGAGTGAAGATCCTTCAAAATATGGCGGGTATGCGAACCTCTTAATCAACGACCGTGATGTAGATGCACTTTATATTTACCCCACCCTTGCCAGCGATGACCTGTTAACTTACATCGGCACACAGGGAGTTCTTTTGTTTGGAAACTCCATGCCAGAACCGCGCCCAGGTGGATGGGTGATGACGGTTAGCCCCGATACAGTGAAGGCCATTCAGTCTGCGTGGCCCAGCCTAAGTACAGGCCAGGGAGGAATCAACGTTCAATCCCCGCTCGGGCTTGCGGATGTGGACCCCAGCCTACTCCCACCCGGAAAACAAGCTCTCGTTCAGGAAACGCTGGAAAATCTAATAGCCGGTCGCATCTTGACGACAAACCCATAAAACAAAAAGGACGAGCCAAAAGCCCGTCCTTTTTGTTTAAGTACCACTAAAGTATTTGTAGCGAGGGCTTTCGCCTCGCAGACCTCATTAAATGTACAACTCTGAAGATTGCGTATTGGCTCCGGCCCATTCCTGCCGTACCAGCCACGCCATAGACTTGATCAATAAAGCCATAGGGCTGATGGGCGTGGAAAGAAATTCATCTGCTCCGGCATGCAGGTATTCGGAGATTTCGGTCATGTCACCTTTGGGAGCGAGCAATAGAATCGTTCCGTTGGTTGTGCTGCGCAGTTCACGGCAAAGTTTGACCCGCTCGGCAGGCGACAGGGTGAGGTCAAGGACGATAAGAGTTGGAGAGAGCAGGCGGGAAGTCTGCGCAGCTGCTCCAGTGGATGTTTCACTGACCACGTGGCAGTTCTTCTGTTCAAAGAGAGTTCTCCATACATCGATCATTTCAGCATCCTGAGAGATGATCAAAACGGTATTCGTTTCATTGAGGCTTGCATTGGATTTCCAGGCAACCATTTTGTACTTCCTTTCTGTATACCTATTATGTAGCTGAAAGGAACAGGAAAGGTAATGACCCTAAAGTACTATCTTTGAAAACTTACTTGACGCAGCTTTGACTCGCATGATAAACTTTCCCTTGCTTGAACAAAGCACACAATTCCAGAAAGGAGGCGCACGCCCAATGATTATGAACAAGTTCTACACACTTTCTCTCACCGGCAAAGCTGGTGGCGTTGATTCTCGCAGTGCGCCTGCACCCCGTTAGACTGAACTAGTCGTCTTACGGCCACGGCGTCACTTGCGACCCGTGGCCGTTTTTTATTGTTCCGCATGGCGGCCATGGGTTAAATGACCTGTGGCTGTTTTTTATTTTTTGTACCCGTGAAAGCGGGAGGAGTTAGGCAATCATGTTGAATATTCAAACTCAGTTGTTTGAAGAGAAGGATGTCCGTTTTGGTTCCATCGACCATGAAACGCATCCTGAGATCGAATCTAAATGGACGCATGACGCCGAATTCATGCGCCTGATGGAATTGAAACCCGTCTGCCCGCTTTCGCCTGCAATGGTGATGAAGCAATATGAAGCCATCGAGAAGGGAATGGAAGAGGAGAAGAACCTGTTCTATTTCACCATTCGCGCTCGCGAAGATGACCGGTTGATCGGCAAGGCTCTTGTAGAGTGGATCGACTGGGAAAACGGTAACGGTTTTATCCGCCTTGGAATTGGTCCAGCGGAAGACAGACGCAAAGGCTACGGCTCGCAAGCGCTGACGATGCTGCTGCGCTATTCCTTTGGCGAATTGAACCTGTTTCGCGTCACTGCGGTTGTGCCAGCCTACAACACAGGTGCGCTTCGCCTCTTTCAGAAATTCGGATTTATGGAAGAAGTTCGCAGAGGCAAAGCCATGTACCGTGATGGAGAATTTTGGGACATCATCTCTTTCGGCTTGTTGAATGCTGAATGGTACGAGCAGCAGATACCGGCGTAGAAAGAAGCGCCCAATCCATTGGCGGAATGTGGATTGACTGCGCGAAGCAGAAAAGGAGATAAGGCAATGACAGCCTTGCAGAATCAAAAAACGCTTCGAGACTTAAGCCTCAGCCTGCGTGCCACAAAATGGGCAGATGTGAACGCTGTGGCACAGCTCATCTACGATGTCTGTGAAGGGGATGGCGATGTGACTGTTGCCACCACCCCCGAAGAGTTGACGAACCAATGGAAGACAGAGAGGTTCAACCCTGAAACTGATACCTGTGTGATCGAAACCCAGAATGGACAGATCGTAGGCTATGGAGAATTTTTCGACTCAAAGGATCACGCTGATTTGAACGCGGATATTTATGTGCATCCTCGTTTCAAGCAGCTTGGACTCATCAAGGCCTTGCTTGATCGTGTGGGTGAACGTGCTTTGGAAGAATTGAAACTTGCCGCTCCAGACTTGCGTGTTTTCATTCGCAGCACAATGGATGGAAAAGATGAAGAGGCAAAAAAGTCGCACGAAGATTCTGGCTATACCCCCATCCGTTTTAACTGGCGCATGGAGATCAAGTTGGACAATGCTCCGCCTGCACCCGTTTGGCCGGATGGGATTGAGCTGCGTCCGTTCGTGCGAGAGGAACATTCGCTTGCAGTGTTAACGGCTGTCAACGAAGCGTTTCGCGATCACTGGGGCAGCCACGAGCGCAGCTTTGAAGAATGGGAACACAGCCGATTTGGTAAAGCTGATTACGACCCATCCCTTTGGGTAATTGCATGGGATGGGAACGAGATCGCGGGCTTTTCCATTAACCGTCTTCGTATGGGAATTGGCTGGATCGGTACGCTCGGCGTCCGCCGCCCGTGGCGCAAAAAGGGACTTGGGTTGGCGCTGCTTCGGCATTCTTTTGGTGAGTTTTACAACCGTGGAATGAAGACCATAGGTCTCGGTGTGGATGCCTCTAGCCCCACCGGCGCGACCCGTCTCTATCAGGGAGCGGGCATGTATATTGCCAGTGAATTCATTACCTACGACAAAGAATTGCGCGCTGGACGGGATTTAGTGGAATAGAACCGATTGCCTTCGCAAAAGTACCCGAATCCACAAAAACGACTGGAAATTCCTGCTCTGAAAAGTGGTTTAAAAGCTGATTCGCATGAGAAGTAAATTCAGTGTAGAATCAACCTATATCTGTAACTCCATGAAAGGATACTACCTATGAATCTGCGTTGTATCTACTGCCAGACCCCGTTCACCCTCAGCCGCACTGAAATGCTCACTGCGATTGTCAGCATGAACGAAAGACACCAGAACCACTACGATGCGCATTGTCCGCGCTGCCGCCGTGCCAATTCCATTTCCCGTCAGAGAATGGAGTTGTTTTACCCAGGTTGGCAGGAGGCGGCCAAACAACTGGCTTCTGCGCCTGCGGAATCGTCCACTCCTGCATCTGCTACATTGAAAACGGAGCCTATTTCCAAGGCGAAGAAAGCAGAGGCAGCCAAGGCTGTTGCGAAACCAACTGCAAAGAAAGCTCCCGCTGCGGCAAAGAAACCTGCCGCCAAGAAGACTTCTTCCGAAAAGCCAGCCGCAAAGAAAGACCCTGCAAAAGGCAAAAAGAAGTAGCCGCGAGGAGCGGAAGGGTGTTAGCCTTTTATTGTTAATTCCCCTGAATCCGTGTTGTAGACAGTTTTAGATTTGACGCAAAGCCGAGAAGATTACATCTTTAAGGCTTTGTATTTTTAATAAGGATGAGCGATGAACATGCAAGCAGTTTTTTTTGATTTTGGCGGTGTTATTCAGCGCACCGAGTTTCAAGCTCCGCGCCAGCATTTGGGACAGCGCTTTGGCATGGAGTACGAAGATATTGACAAGCTCGTCTTTGCAAGCCCTTCGGCGCGGCAGGCTTCGGTGGGGGAGATCAGCGAGGATGTGCATTGGACCAATGTGTTGAAGCGGCTGAAACGTCCTGCGGCGGAATTGCAAACCATCAAAGACGAATTCTTTGGCGGTGATGTGATTGACCGTGAACTGGTGGAGTTCATCCGTCCGCTGCGCGGGAAGTTCCATGTGGGGTTGATTTCCAATGCGTGGAGCGGGATGCGTGAGCACCTCAAACGTGAGCGGTTGCTTGAACTTTTCGAGACTGTGGTCATCTCGGCGGAGGTTGGAGTGATGAAGCCCGAGGCGAGGATCTATTCCATTGCGTTGGAGCAGGCCGGGGTTAAGGCAGAGGCGGCGATCTTCGTCGATGATGTGCAAGTTAATATTGATGCCTGTCAGCAGATCGGCATGAAAGGTGTTTTGTTCAACGATCCGCAAAAGGCGGAAGACGAATTGAAGAAATTATTGAAGATCAAATGAGAGAAGAATAGAACGGGGGATTTCGTTTGGTCGTTAAAGGCAAGGAAATCATGAACACAAAAATAAAATCTGAGTTGTTGATACGTGACCTCGGCAATGGACTGGTATTGCGCCGTGCTTCGGTGGAAGATGCAGAAGGGCTTGCGGATATTAATGGCCGTATGCACAGTGACGAGGGACCAGACAAGCCAGATGTTCGCATCGCTTCATGGGTGCGGGATTTGGCATCCAAGCCGCACCCGACTTTTCGCGCGGGCGATTTTACTGTGGTCGAAGAAACCGCGACGGGACGCATCGTTTCTACCCTGTGCTTGATTCCGCAAACTTGGACATTTGACGGCATCGAGTTCGGCGTGGGGCGGCCTGAGTTGGTTTGTACCCTGCCCGAATTTCGCAGGCGAGGGCTTGTCCGCGTGCAGATGGAAGAGGTTCATAAATGGAGCGATGAGCGCGGCGACCTTGTGCAGGTAATCACGGGTATTCCAAATTATTATCGTCAGTTTGGCTACGATATGGCGTTGAACCTGGTTGGGCGGCGATTTGGATATGAGGCGCATTTGCCAAAATTGAAGGAGGACGAAACTGAGCCTTTTGGCATTCGCCCAGCGCAGGAAAAGGATTCTGATTTTATTTTGCGTTTGTACGCGGAAACTCAAAAGCGATATGCAATTAGCTGCAAGCGCACGAGAGAGATCATTCAATATGAACTCGCCGGGCAAAGTGATGACAGCATCAACAAGGTTGAAACGCTGATTATTGAAGACAAAAATGGGAATGCCATTGGCTATTTGCAGCATCCCAGAATCCTTTGGGCTGATGGGTTGTACGCGATCATGTTTGAGCTTGTCAGCGGCGCTTCCTGGTTGGATGTTTCGCCATGCGTGGCGCGTTATTTGTGGGCCAAGGGCGGGGAGTATGCCGCGCGCGATTCGATATCTCGTTTTTCATGGGGACTCAACTTGGGCGACCACCATCCCGCTTACGAGGCAATGGACGATAGACTCCCTGCCCAGCGCAAGCCGTACGCTTTTTATGTCCGCGTGCCGGATTTGCCAGCATTCTTGAATCGGGTGAAACCTGCTTTGGAGAAGCGGTTGGCAGAGTCTGTTGCAGCGGGGTACACAGGCGAGTTGAGAATCAATTTTTATACCAGTGCTGTGCGCATGGCTTTTGAAGGCGGCAAGATCACCGCGGTTGAAGCATATAAGCCTGCGTCTGAAATTAGCTCAGATGCCAGCTTCCCCGACTTGACCTTTCTGCATCTGCTTTTTGGTCACCGCAGTTTGGATGAATTGCGCCATGCCTTCACGGATTGTTACTGGGAGAATAATACGGGGCGGGTGCTGTTGAATGCTCTGTTCCCGAAACGTCTCTCGGATGTGTACGCATTGAGCTAGCAAGTGTTGAATTCTGCTTAACTTCATCGCAGAGACCACAAATCTTAAGGAGAAATTTTTATCAACAGTCTGTGGTCTCTGTGTGCTTCATCAAATGAGTATCGAGGAAGAATATGCCAAATTTAAAGGTAGATGCAACAAAGGTATATTTATTTATCGAATTCAGCGCTTCGGCTTTCTTCTCGATGATGTTCGTGACCATGTCGCTGTACGAAGCGACAGTGGCAGGCTTGACTCCCTTGCAGCTTGTGCTGGTCGGCACCACGTTGGAGGTCGCAGCATTTTTGTTTGAAGTTCCAACTGGCGTAGTTGCAGATGTTTTCTCACGGCGTTTGTCCATCATCATTGGGTATGTGCTGATGGGAATCGGTTTTCTTGTGGAGGGATTTTTCCCTTCCTTCCTGCCGATTCTGCTGGCACAGGTCATTTGGGGGCTTGGCTATACCTTTACTAGCGGCGCAATGCAGGCGTGGATTTCAGATGAAGTAGGCGAAGAAAAAGCCAATCAACTTTTCCTGCGCGCTACACGCGTGGGATTGACCGCCTCTTTGGCGGGGATGGCGCTTGCCATGTTCATTGGCGCGAACAATGTGGCTCTGCCCATTCAATTTGGCGCGGCTGGCGTATTGCTGATCGGCATTGTGCTCATCTTCATCATGCCTGAAACAGGCTTTCACCCAACCCCAAAAGAAGACCGCAACACCTGGCAGCACATGGGTCACACCTTTTAATGAAGGCGTGAAAGCTGTTCGTATTCGTCCGCGCTTGCTTACGATTTTAGGCGTTGGTTTTTTCTACGGCTTGTACAGCGAGGGCTTTGACCGCTTGTGGGTGAAGCATCTCCTCGATAATTTTGAAATCCCTGTTATTTTCGGAAACAATCAAATTGCCTTCTTCGCAATCCTCCGAATTGCGGCGGCAGTGTTGACGATTTTCGCCATCCGCTTTGTGGAGAAAAAAGTGGATTCGGGAAATTCACTGGCGATTGGACGAATCATGCTGCTCGTAACGGGATTGATCGTCATTGCGATGACCGGCTTTGCGTTGTCTCCGCTTCTTTCCTTAACCCTTGGCCTGTATCTCACTATCGACATTTTGCGCAGCCTGCGCGACCCGCTCAACACGGCTTGGGTAAATCAAAAGCTCGACCCGCAAACGCGAGCCACGATCCATTCCATGACAGGGCAGGTGGATGCGGTTGGGCAGATGGCTGGCGGGCCGAGTGTGGCGCTGGTGGCGAAGTCTCTTTCGGTGGCGGCGGCCATTGCCACATCTGCGCTGCTGCTCGCGCCGGCAATGTTCCTCGTAAACAGAGCCAATTCTCAGCCTGAGAAAGAGGCGAGCGCTGTGGACGAGAGCCCATCTGAAGTGTAGATGAGGAAAATTTGCAGCGATTTTTAATATCCATACAAGAGTGATAGGAAGTTTAATTGACGCATTATGAAGTTTGCATGTATAATTTTCCAACTTATCCCTTTTAAGGGACCTTCCCATTTTAGGGAATTAGAGGACACATGGCCCTGCGTGGAAATTTACGCGATTTTACAATTACTCAGCTTCTTAACCTGATCAATCTTGCCAGTAAGACTGGTACTTTGGTTGTTGATGGCGCGTCGGAGCAGGCCTTTATTTCATTCCGTGAGGGGAAGTTGGCGTATGCCCGCGTCGGCAGGGAAGATGGAAGTCTGGCTGCTGTTCTTCACAAAGCGAATAAAATTAATGCCAATCAATATCGTGCGATTGCTGACCGTGCAGGTCAAATGACCGATAAAGAGTTGGGTCTGCTTCTTATTAATGCGGGCTATGTGACGCAAGAGGACATCCTGCTAAATTTGCAGGGATATTTCACCGATGTGGTTCGCAGACTGTTCACATGGGTCGAGGGCATTTTTCGTTTTGAGAATGAGATGCTTCCGCCAGATGACCGCATCAATGTAAAGCTTGACCTTGAGAATATCATTATTGAAGGCTCACGCCAGCTGCGTGAGCTGGAACAATTGAAAGATGAAATTCCCAGTTTGGAAATGGCGCTTAAATTTACAGACCGTCCTCTGACCAATGTGAATTTGAGTGTGGATGAATGGAAAGTTGTAAAGTTTGTCGACCCGAAGAATACGATGCGCCAGATTGCGGGTACAAATAAGTTGACCGAAATTGAAGTGCGTAGAATCGTATATGGTCTTTTGCAGGCTGGTTTGGTGGAGTTGGTTCGCCCCGCAGGGGTGGTCATACCACAGAGCCCGAAGATGTTCCCAACGCCGGACAAAGAAGAACAGAAATCATTGATCAACAAACTGATCGGCCGCATTCGTACGATGTAATGCAAATAAGGTCAGAAGGATAAAGAACTATGCAAACGGTCAAAATGGTAGTGACAGGCCCATTCAGCGCTGGCAAGACTCAATTCATTCAGTCGGTCAGCGAAATTGATGTTGTCGCCACGGAACGCAGGATATCCTCCGATGAAGAACGTTCGGTAAAATCTGCCACCACAGTGGCTATGGATTTTGGCCGCATCACGGTGGATGAAGATCTGGTCCTCTATCTTTTCGGTACGCCTGGACAGAAGCGCTTCGACTTCATGTGGGAGATTCTCTCTGAGGGTATGTTGGGATTTATCGTGATGGTGGATAGCACCCGCCCTGAAACATTCCGCGAGGCTCGTTCCATTCTTGAAACCTTCCGCGCGTATGCTCCGACCCCATTTGTGGTTGCCGCGAACAAACAGGATATGGAAGATTCCTGGGAACTCGAAGATGTACGCCACGCGCTGCGGTTGGATAAAAACACCAAGCTTTTGCCCTGTGTTGCAACTGAACGTGATACCGTAAAGACGGTATTGCTTGAGTTGCTATACAGTATCCTAAACGAAATGGAATCCGGGAAATAGGAGCGGGTATTCTTTTGCTGTGTCATCAATTACAACTGATCAGGGAATTGTTCATTACGAGGTATACGGGCGGGGACGCCCGGTAATCCTTTTACACGGATGGCTTGGTTCATGGGGGCTATGGCAGGAGACCATGGGTTATCTCGGTGCTTTTTACCGCACCTATGCTTTGGATTTTTGGGGATTTGGCGAATCAGGTAAAAAACGCGAGACCTATGCAGTTTCAGATTTTGTCAGTTTGGTCGATCAATTTATGGAGCAATTGGGCATTGTCCATGCGCCTCTGGTGGGGCATAGCATGGGCGGCACGGTTAGTCTTTCGGTGGCTATTAAATATCCGGAGCGTGTCAGCAAGGTAGCTGTAGTGGGTTCGCCAATGGTGGGGTCATCGCTTGCGCCATTGTTGAAGATCGCGGGCAACCGTCCGATTGCGTTTATGTTATTTAATATGATGGGCGTCTTCCGAACGGGAATGCGTATGTATTCTCCCTTTATTTGCAGGGACCCGCGTTTCCCCGAGATGATGGACCGCGATCTTTCCCGTACCACTGTTGAATCTTTCCTGCGTTCCATCGCTTCGCTTCGCCGCACAGACCTGACGCCGATGCTGCCTCAGATCAAAGTCCCGGCGATGGGTTTTTATGGTGATAAGGATGTCATCGTTCACCCCCAGCAGTGGCAGCCAATGCTGGCTGGGATTCCTCATGCGACCATTCAGCGTTTCCCCATGTCGGGACACTTCCCCATGTTGGAAGAGCCAACGGTGTTCAGTCAAAAATTGAAAGCATTCCTCGACCAAGATATCCGAACTTCATGAGCAAAGAATCCCTCTACTATCCCCAGAAAATGGGGAGAATTATTCTTTTGGGGATGGAGGAGGTGATCGGAAAAAGCGGGGTGGATTCGATCCTTCAACTTGCGTCCCTTGATGTATTGATTCAGGAGCGCCCCTCGGCGCGCGCAGATAAAACCTTTTCTTTTGAAACCGTTAGCCTCTTGCAAAGTAGTCTTGAAAAAAAATTTGGTCCTCGCGGCGGGCGTGGATTGGCTGTGCGTGCAGGGCGGGCAACCTTCAAATACGGCATCAAAGAGTATGGATCCATGCTTGGTCTAACCGAGATGGCATTCCGTTTACTTCCCCTTTCTACAAAATTACATACCGGTGCAAAAGCCTTTGCCGACCTCTTCAACAAGCACACCGACCAAAAGGTACGGGTGGAGGAACGGGAAAACCAAATCCTCTGGCATATTGAGCAATGTCCGCTGTGTTGGGAGAGAAAGGCAGAGGAGCCAGTCTGTCACTTGGCAGTGGGATTATTGCAAGAGGCTTTGTATTGGGTGAGTGGAGGAAAGGTCTTCAATGTGGAGGAGACGGCCTGCATCGCTCGTGGGGATAAGGCTTGCACGATTATGATCGATACAATTCCTCTTTCGTAGTGGGCGGAATTTCTGACCACAAATCAATTGTAAACGAGCGCGGCAAGAACTTCAAAATACAGGTATTTTGGGCAGTAAAAAAATTGGGGGAGTTAATAACATTTTTGTTTTCCCTGTTTGACGTGTTTTAACCCATACTTTGATTTATAATCTCTACTTATGCTTAAGATCATTCTCCATGCGCACAATCAGATTACGCCTTTTTGTGAGACTGCGCGTGAGCTGCGGATCCAAAATACGCCTCTTTGGCTTCATCAGCGTAATTTACTTGCGCCATATGTGACCCGTGAAATGGAACTGAAACAAGGGGAACGCCTTCAGCCAGTCCGTGAGCCGACTATTGTCTACCGTGACAACCTCTTTTTTGACGAAGCCTATATTACTGAATTTATGAAACAGGCGATTAAGCGTAATCGCCCGGTTCGTGCTGCTTTTCGCGCCGATGACCCTGCTTTTCGTGAGCACGCCCTGCCTCTTTCCACATCCTATACACCTGCCGGAAGTTTATACCTCGCGGATTTGTGGTATTACCCGAACGGTCCAATGGCTGGTGTGGAACCATTGGTGATCGATATGCAGGCGAAAGAGATCGGCTATTACCATGTGCCGACCTATATGGCCGACCAGAGCGGAGACCTCGTTTTTCAAGTGCCTTTGCGCGCTATGATAGCGATTGATTCATGGCTGCATGTCTTTATTGCCGATATGGTTTTCGGCCAGTTTGCGACAGGCGCACGTTATGAGAAAAAAGCGAACGATGAACTTTCTTTTAAACTAAAGATATTTGGCAAAGCCATTTATGAAGGACGTCAGGTACTGGAATGTTCTGAAGTAGTTAAGGTTGGAAAGAACTGTGTGATAGACCCAAGTGCAGTCATAAAAGGACCGGCGATCATTGGAGATAATGTCACCATTAATGCGGGAGCCGTGATCGATAACAGCATTATTGGAAACAATGTCAACATTGGGCAGGGGGCGCAGGTTATGCTTTCTGTGGTGGGAGATGGCGCCTTTTTGCCTTTCCGCGCTGCATTGTTTATGACCACCATGATGGAAAACAGCATGTTGGCGCAAAACACCTGCCTGCAAATGTGCGTGATCGGGCGCAACACGTTTATTGGCTCTGGTTCCACATGGACGGATTACAACCTCATCCCTGCACCCATCCGCGCGCGGGATGGAAATGGCAAACTCAGTATTTCCAACCGCCCAGTGATGGGTGGCTGCGTAGGACATAATTGCCGCATTGGTGCAGGGATGATCATCTACCCCGCGCGCACCATCGAATCGGATGTGGTGCTGGCCGCCTCTGCGGAACGTCGTGTGATCGATCGAGACATTACCTTTGACCAGAGCGACCATCACGGATTAAAACTTGCTCATTTGCACCAGACTCCTTATCACCGGAATCTAAAAGCCGAGGTAGAGTCGTGGTAAGTCGTTATCGAGTACGGTTAAAACGTGGTTGCCGGACATAGAAAAACATGGATAGCTTCGCATTCATCATTCACCCCATCGATCCCAAACGCGATGTCAGCCGCAAATTTCCGTTTTTAGGCAAGATACTTTCAGAAGGACAGATCGACTTTTTCTCCACTTTCTTTCCTCCTGTTTATATTTCGGAGATTGAAGGAATCGCCTCTCAGGCAACCGGCAAGACCATCAAAGGCTGGTTCCTTGCATGTCCGTATACTCCACGACGCATGATGCAGTTGCCTGAGCGCACGGTCTATAATAAAATTATCCAGACGGGCCGCATGGCTGAAAAGCTCGGCGCGAACATTCTTGGCCTTGGCGCTTTCACTTCGGTGGTTGGCGATGCTGGTGTGACAATCGCAAACGCGCTGGAGATTCCCGTCACCACAGGCGACTCTTTCACAGTGGCAATGGCAGTACAAGCCATACGCGATGCAGCCAAAGTGATGGATATCAAGATGGAAGATGCGACGGTTGCCATCGTTGGCGCCACGGGAGCGATCGGACGCGTCTGTTCCGCGCTGTTGGCTGGGGAGGCCGCCCGAACATTGCTCATCGCCCGGGATGAGAAAAAACTTGAAGTCCTTCGAGACAGGCTCCAGATTGAAGCGCGAAGCGAGCTTGTCATCAGCACGAAGATGGATGTTTTAAAGGATGCACAGTTGATCTTAACGGTAACCAGTTCCATCCATGATGTCATCCGCCCCGAATTTTTACAGCCAGGAAGTGTGGTTTGCGATGTGGCGCGTCCTCGTGATGTTTCTGCAATGGTGGCGGCGGTGAGAGATGATATATTAGTGATTGACGGCGGTATGGTGGATGTACCAGGCCCCGTGGATTTCCATTTTAATTTTGGCTTTCCTGATGGAAAAGCCTATGCTTGTATGGCCGAGACGATTGCCCTGGCGTTGGAAGGCCGTTTTGAAGATTACACAGTCGGCAGGGATATAACGCTGGAACGCGTGCAGGAAATTACGGCGATCTCCGAAAAACATGGGTTTCGCATGAGTGGTTTCCGCTCGTTCGAGCGTGAAGTAACCGAAGAACAAATTGAAGCCGTTCGACATAACGCCCGCAAAGGGACACGACGCGCTTAGGAAGTGCCGCATAAATGAAGAAGCGCTTAGTAAATAATGCAACAGCGGTAGGAGGCTCACATGAGTAATTCTCGCCTATTGGTAGTGGAAGACGATATCGACATCGCCAACATGCTTAAGATCTATTTCACAGGTCTTCAGTATGATGTGGATGTGGCGAATCGCGGAAGGGATGCTTTGGAAAAGACGAAGCAGGTTCTGCCGCATTTGATTGTGCTGGACATTATGCTGCCAGACATTGATGGATATGAGGTCTGCCGTACCTTGCGCACCAGCACACGCACCAGCCATATTCCGGTCATCTTCTTAACTCAAAAGGATGAACGCAGCGACAAATTGCAAGGCCTTGAACTTGGCGCAGATGATTACATTACCAAGCCATTCGATATTGAAGAGTTGAAGCTGCGTGTGCAGGGTGCCATCCGCCGCTCGGAACGGGAAAGCCTTACCGACCCGCGCTCTGGTTTACCTGCGGGACGTTTGATCGAAGAACAGTTGCGCCGTATTATTCGTGAGACGAGTTGGGCTTTGCTGGATGTGCGCATCAATAACTTTGAAGCATTTAAAGATGTATACGGTTTTGTGGCAGGCGATGATGTAATGCGCTTTGCATCTATGCTGATCGGCGAAGTGGTGGACGAGTTGGGAACCACCAGTGATTTCATTGGTCACGCTGGAGGAGATAATTTCATCATTATCACCACGATTGAGGCTGCGCCGAACATCCGTCAGAAATTAAAGGATCGGTTTGCTGCGGAAGTTCAAAGTCACTATAACTTTATTGACCGTCAACAGGGTTTTATACAGGCCCCGAAAGCAGAGGGCGGAGTGGAGAAGGTGGCTTTTATGACCTTCTCGGCAGGCTTGGTTTCACCCAGTTCCCATTCGTTTGCTGACATTCGCGAGATTACCGAACTCGCGGCTGAGGCACGAAGACAGGATGCGGCGGCTACCTCCACCGCATAATTGAGGGTTCCCCATGTCTTTCGGGTTGGGAGTTAGCCTTTTATTAGCTGGGTCGGTGGTAGTTGCACTGGCTTGGGCGGTATTACGCTTTTTATCGCGCTCTCAATCAAATGTTCAGCCTGTTTTAAATTCTTTTGTATTCCCCGATACTTCCAAATCATCAAATGAAGCGACCATTATTCTCCAGCCCGGCGGACGGGTGGAATATATCAGTGCGCTTGCACGCTCTTATTTTGATCTACGTGAGAATGAACCGTATGATCTTGAAAGTCTGGCACGGCGGGTACGGCCTTCTGATGATTTTCTTGATCTGTGCATTGCCCCCGGGCAAAAACGAGTTTCTATCGGCGGAAAGCTGGTGGAAATTGCATCTTATCAGGTGCCCGGCGTTTATCCTTTAATGTTGATCTCTCTGCGTAGCAGAGAGACATATCCTGTGGTGGACCAGAACAATGGCATCACCGGTGAGATATTACAGGTGGCAACCGAGTTTAGCCAGGGGATTGCAGCTAGTTTAAATCTTGAATCAACCATTCGATCCATTTTGGAGCATGTGGGCCGCCTGATGCCTGCGGAAGTGCTCGACTTGAAATTGTGGAATGCGGAAAGAAAAACCCTCGTCCCATATCGTATTCAACAACCGGCTTCAGCACGCTTGTCAACCGGAGCGCTTTCTCCGTTTGGCAGCCTCACGGATCAACTGGCAGCGCGCCGCACCCCAATTCTGATTACCGATACACGCGCCCAATCAGAATTTGTCAAAAGAGATGAACTGCTTTTGATCCATTCGTATTTGGGGATTCCCCTTATTGCGGGCGGCGAATTGGTGGGAACACTAGAGGCTGGACAGACGACGCGTGGCGGGGCTTTTGGGCAACACGACCTGGATCTTTTGTCACTTATCTCCGGCCAGGCAGCAGTCGCGATCCGCAATGCAAAGTTATATGAAGATGAACAAAAGCGTGGCTCCGAGCTTGCTGGTTTGGCGAACCTGAACCAGGCCCTTGGCTCCACCCGTGATATGGGAGAGATTTTTTCAAAGCTGGTTGATAGCGTTGCACCTTTATTCAATGCTGAAATCATCGGCTTTTTGCTTTACGACGAAGAGAAGCATACGCTTACAGGGAAGCTCCCCTTCCGCGGCCTGCCTGCACATTTTGTCCAAATCTATCGAGCGACAATTCTTGCAGATAGCCCTGCTGAAAAGATCATTGCAAGTCAGAGAGCCATATTTACTCTAAACACCGTAGGCGATGAAAGCTGGCACGCACTCGGGCTTGCGGATATGGCAACAGCGGCAAGCCTGCGCGACAACGCGCTTATTCCGCTTCTTTCTTCGGGACGGATGCTCGGCTACTTCCAGGTTGGGCACCACACCCGAGGCGCTTCCGCTTTTACTGCTGAAGAAGTCCGTTTAATGAATATCGTCGCGAATCAAGCTGCGGCGATCATCGAAAATGTTTTGTTGGTACAACAAGCGCGTGGACGTGCGCAGCGTGCTGATGCCTTGCGCCGTATTGCCAGTCTTGCAGGGTCTTCCGGCACGCTAACAGAGATACTCAAATACTCAGTTCAGGAGTTGGGTAATCTATTTCAGGCGGATGCAGGCGCCATTTTTCTTTTGGACGAAGCGCGCGGCGCTTTACGTTTGAGCCGCGAATCCTCCTTCGGGGTTTCGGAAGAAACCAACAACTCTTTTATACAAATTTTTGTAGATGACCCAAATTATCGTTATACAGTTTCAGGAAGTCAAAAGGCCTTTCTCTCGGGCCGTATGAGCACTGATAGAAGAATCCTGCCTGCGTATCGCCCGCTTGCTACTGCTCTCAAAATGGAATCTGCGATTGTCGTTCCATTGATCATTCGCGAACACAGTGTTGGTGAGTTGATGTTGGGCAGTAAGAAAGTTGATTATTTCACCGCGTACGATCTTCAGATCATATCCACAGCTGCAGGGCAGTTAGCCACAGCAGTTGAATCTACCGGCTTACTTAACCAGACGGACGACTCTTTGCGCAGGCGGGTCAACCAGCTTTCTGCGCTTACTCATATCAGCCGTGAACTGGGCGCATCACTGGATGTTAAACATCTTCTCAAAGTGATACATGACGAAGGTCTGCGCATTGTTCAGGCAACTTGTGGATCTGTTATTCTGTTTGAACCAGCCGCCAGTGAATTGATCTCTCATATCCCTCAACATATTGTTGGCTGTGAAAATATGCGGGCTTTGACTGATATTGAAAGAAAAGTAATAAATACAGGCGAAGCATATATTATCAATGATTTTTCTGCAGAAGGTCTGCATCCCTCTCATGAGGGATCGCGTTCTGCAATCGTTTCGCCAATTACCTATCAGGCAAATGTAATTGGTTTAATTAATCTACATTCAAATTCAGCGGGCTTTTTTACATCTGAGGCTGTTGAATTGGTGCAGACTTTGAATGTTCAGGCAGGCATTGCTTTAAGCAATGCGCAGCGTTATCAGGCTGAGAAACAACGCAGCGAGTTGATGCGCCGCCGTGCAGATACGCTGGTGCGCCTTACTGATGTCAGCTATAACCTGGGACACGATCAGCCGTTGGATCAGGCTTTGCAAGTCATTGCTCGCGGCGTTCGCGATTCAACACCCTTCCGCGTGGTTCTGATGAGTGTTGTTGAACTTGAGACTGGGATGATGCGACGCCTCACTGCGGTTGGAATTCCGCAGGAAACTCTTAATGAGTTATTGTCTCGAAAGCAGCCCATTGCGAGTGTGCAACAGATCATGCGCCCGGAATTCAAGATCAGCCGTTCCTATTTCATTCCAGTCGATCAGGCTCCGGTCATCCCGTCTGACTTACACATGGTTACGTTGGATGTTTCTGCGCAGACAAGCACGCCTGGCAATGCCTGGCATGCGGATGACTTTTTACTTGTGCCCCTTGAAAATTCAGAAGGTCAGATCGTTGGTCTTATCAGCCTGGATGACCCATCTAATGGATTGCGCCCGGATAAGGCAACGATTGAAGCGGTGGAAGTCTTCGCTTCGCAAGCTGCCTTATTGATCAGCAATACGCTGCGTCAAAACGAACTGCGTTCAAAAATCGAATCGCTGTCTTCCGGATTGCAGCGACAGCAAAAACTGCTGGACATTACGCAGAACGATCTTCCGGTGTTGTTGCACAAAGATCTTGAACAAACTATTTCTCTGCACAATTTGGACCGCCGTGCCCAGCGTGTACGTGCAGGTCTGGCCATTACAGAATCGGTCAGCCGCCAGTTGGACACTTCTTCGGCACTTTCTGCGCTTGGCCGTGAGACTCTGACCCAGCTTGGCATGTCTGTTGCATTGGTGGCTGAGAATACTCAGGATGGACCCCGCCTTCTGCATGTGCTGGGAAGTTTCCCGCGTTCGACGAATGTGGAAGCTCTGTTTGGGCAGCGTAATCCGCTGCGTGCCAGTTTGCAAACAGGTGTGCCAATCCTTATTGCTAATTTGGATGAAGAAGATGAATGGCGTGATGCCTCTTTGCTAACTTCATTGCGGGCAAAGGGCGTGATTTGTCTGCCGGTGCTTGTGGAAAATAAGCCGGTTGCTGCCATGCTTGCTGTCAGTCCGGAACCCATGCCTGATTTCACAGAGGAAGATCATCAGGTCTATCTTCAGATTTCCCAGCAGACTTCGTTGATCCTGCAAAACATCTCCCTGTTGAATCAAACACGCAGAAGACTGGACGAGGTGAATCTGCTGCTCGACTTTAGCCGCCAACTGTCGGCTATGGAACCTGAGGCGATTGTTAGATCCCTTTTGGACAGCTCGCGAAAAGTCCTCCAGCATGCTCATGCCGGAGCCGTGCTGATTTGGAATCCGAAGACAGAGATACTGACCCCGCGTGCAGCTTCAGGTTATGCAGATAACAAAAGTATGATGGAAATTCAATACCGCATGGGTGAGGCGCTGCCGGGTACTACATTTATGAATAAGCAGACGCGCCGTGTGGATGAGATCAATTTTGCGCGTGATTACAACTTGAGCGCTGAAAACCTTGCCTTATATCGCCAGGCTACCGGCGGGCGTTTGCCTGTTTCAAGTTTGCTGATTCCAATTATTTCATCTGAGCAAAGCCTTGGTTTGCTTGTGCTGGATAATTTCAATACCTCTTCTGCATTCCACCCGGATGATGAGGCTCTCTTGCTTTCGCTTGCCCAGCAGATCGCATTGTCTTTGGATAACCTGCGGTTGGTGCAAACAACGACGGAACGCGCAGGACAATTGCAGGCGTTGAACAATGCCGCCGCATCGCTTACCTCCAGTTTGAGCAGTGATCAATTGGTTAATTCCTTGCTCGATCAATTAAGTTCGATCATTCCTTATGACACAGCCACTCTTTGGCTGCGTGATAAGGATCGCCTGACTGTTTCTTCGGCGCGCGGTTTTTCAGATGCAGAGCAGCGACTTGGGTTGTCTGTGTCGGTATCAGACAGCGCCTTGTTTAAAGAAATGGCGCAAACAGCCCTTCCGATTCTCATCAGAGATATACGCGAAGATTCGCGATTTTTACCGGTGGAAGCTCCGCGGCTTTCATGGTTGGGTATTCCGTTGATATCCAAAGGCGAATTAATAGGCGCACTCGCTGTAGAAAAATGGCAGGCAAATTTTTACACTCGCGAGCAAATGCAGGTCGGCCTTACTTTTGCAAGTCAGTCTGCTGTTTCTCTGGATAACGCCCGCTTATATGAGGATAGTGTTAGCCGCGCTACAGAATTAGACCAGCGTTCACAGCGCCTCACCACTCTCAACCGCTTCACGTCTGCTTTGACCGGATCTTTGGATACCGACCAAATCTTGAATTTGACAGCTGATGAATTGCTCAAAGGATTGGGCGTGCGCCGCGTCTCTGTTGTGACCTTTGAGCGGGGCAAGGCTTTCTGGAAGATTACCGCCCCCAGAGTTCGTTTCAAACTTCCCAAGCAATTACCCGACGCTCCCATCTTCAGCCGTTTGCGCGAATCTCTCGGCATCTTTAATACAGACGATGTCAGTAATGAACCGGATCTTGCTGAGCTTATGGAAATGCTAGGCGAGGGGACAACTGCTTTGTTGATCCTGCCTCTCACCAGCGGGCAATCTCTCACTGCGCTTATCTTTGCCCAAATGATGGATGCCACCCGCTTTGGAGCCAACGAGCTTGAGGTGGCGCGCACGATTACCAACCAGGCAACCATCGCGTTGGAGAATGCTCGTTTGTATCAATCCTCTGTCCGCACGGCTGAGCGTTTTGCGATCCTGAATGAATCCAGTTCTCTCATCAGCGCGAGCCTTGACCCGAATGAGATTTATATCTCAGTTCATAAAGCAGCCGAGCGACTTGTGCCGATGGACTCTTTTGTGATCACTCTCTATGATGAAGAGAAGAATGAAATCGACCCTGTTTATTTGTACGATCTTGGTAAACGCTATGAAAGCGCTCCAATTCCTTTTGGCAAGGGCGTAAGCAGTGAAGTTATCAGGAGCGCTAAACCCATCCTTGTTTCAAACAGCCAACAAGCTGGAAAATTAGATACGTTGCAAGCCGGAGATGGTGATGCAACAGAGTCAATGGTAGCGGTTCCCATGATGGTCGGGAACAAGGCGCGCGGTATGCTCTCCACTCAAAGTTATCAGCCTGGTGTATACACCGCAGAAGATTCTCAGATTTTGGGTACTCTTGCAAATCAGGCTATTGTTGCCATCCAAAACGGTCGTCTTTTTGCTGAGACTCAGAATTTGGCATCTAACCTTGAAAAGCGTGTTGTGGAACGTACCGCCCAACTGCAGCGTGAACAACAAAATACCGAAACCCTGCTGCGAATTCTTACCGAAGTCTCATCCAGCCTTGATCTTGATCGCGCTCTCAACCGTACATTGTCATTGCTGAATGACGCAATCGGTGCAGAGCAGGGTACCATTTTGTTGGTACACGCAGAGGATAATCTCCTGCATTATCGCGCAGGCTACGGATATCTTTCTGATCGCAATGCCCCAGGCGGACGCGGTTTCACTTTGAAGATTGGTGAAGGTCTTGCTGGTTGGGTGGTTCAACGCCGCGAGGCTGTCCTTGTAAATGACCTTCACCTTGACCCTCGCTGGGTACGGAGCACGGTGGCCGGACAGGATCATCGCAGCGCCATCACCGTCCCGATGATGGTGGGTGAAGATGTGATCGGTGTGTTGATGGTCTTCCAGCGTGCGCCAAACTTCTTCAGCGCTGAAATGCTCAATCTCGTCAAAGCCATTGCGGGTCAGGTGGCGGTGGCGATTAATAATGCTCATCTTTACGAACTTATCCGCGACCAGGCAGAGCGCCTTGGTGTGATG
>Ga0209277_10000307_pt1 | contig 25163 bp, 27 predicted proteins | sample JI81AbrownDNA_FD_187503 | JGI IMG/M metagenome (GOLD analysis project Ga0209277, IMG submission 187503) | Wastewater effluent complex algal communities from Wisconsin, to seasonally profile nutrient transformation and Carbon sequestration -... | ecosystem: Engineered > WWTP > Effluent > Algae... | reverse complement strand
TGAGCGCGTCCACCAGCTGGCGCACTTCGGCGGCGGCGTTGGGCGCATCGAGGGTCTTGCCGTCGCTGCTGTCCAGGCCTTCGGCGAAGGTGGTGGCACGCTTCAGGCTTTGCAGTTGCGGATGCAGAAAGTACAGGATGGCGGCGGTGCCGAAGAGGACGGTGATGAGGCCGGCGAGCACGCTGTCCGTGATGATGTGGTGGAGGTTTTCGGCGGCGGAAGGGGCGACTTCGAGGCGTAGCCAGCCCACCGGGGCGTGGCGGTCGATTTCGGCCCAGGCGACGATCAGTTCGCCGCCGCTGTCGGCGCTCTCGGTGCCCGTGGTTTGCGGCAGGCGCAGCGGCTGCTGCCCGACGGCTTCGATGGCGACCGGCCCGGTGTTGCTGCGGCTGACGCTGGCCAGCGGAACGCCCTGCCTGTCGGTGACGGTGGCGCGGCGGACGTGAGCGGTGTATTCGAGATCGAGCAGGTGGGCGACGACTGCGGACGTTTCGCCGGTGGCGATGTGCGGTTCGAGGGCGGAGGCCAGGGTCTGCGCCAGTTCGCGGGCGTGGTGGCGTTCCATGCTCTCGACGAAGTCTGCCTGCTCGAGGCCGATATATACGGCGTAGGCGCCTATCGACAGGCTGAGGAGCAGGGCGAACAGCAGGGTGAGTTGCTGGCCGAGGGTGTCGAGCCCGGCGCGCACGGCGAGGCGGTGGCGAACGTCTTTCATTCGTCCCGGAAACGGTCGCGGATGATGAGCATTTCGGGAAGGGCTGCGAAGAATGCGTCGACGCAGGCCGGGTCGAAATGGCTGCCGCTGCCGGTCTTGATGAAGTCGAAGGCGCGTTCGAGCACCCAGGCTTTCTTGTAGGGGCGCGGTGAGGTGAGGGCGTCAAAGACGTCGGCGACGGCGACGATCCGGCCGGAGATCGGGATGGCTTCGCCGACGGTGCCGTCGGGGTAGCCGCTGCCGTCGAACTTCTCGTGGTGGGTGAGGGCGATTTCCGCCGCCATCTGGATCATCGGCGACGAGGAGCCCTGAAGAATGTCGTGGCCGATGCGGGGATGCTGGCGCATCACGAGGAGTTCTTCGGCGGTGAGCTGGCCGGGTTTGAGCAGGATGTGGTCGGGCGTGCCGACCTTGCCGATGTCGTGCATCGGGGCGGCGGTGAGGATGCGCTCGCAGAGTTCGTCGTCGAGCCCCAGCTGCCTGGCGATGAGCTGGGAGTAATGGGCCATGCGCACGATGTGGGCGCCGGTTTCGGGGTCGCGGAATTCTGCGGCACGCGCCAGCCGGGCGATGGTTTCCTGCTCGCGTGCGACGATTTCGGTGGTTTTGAGGATGACCGCCTCGCGCAGGTCGTCGTTCCAGTTGCGCAGGCGTTGCTGGCTCGCCCGCAGGCTCAGCATGGTGCGCACGCGGGGATCGAACTCGTGGCGGTCGACGGGCTTGGTGAGGAAGTCGTTGGCGCCGGCGGTGAGGCTCTGGTAGCGCACTTCCTTTTCGTGGGCGGCCGTCACCATCAGGATCGGCACGGTGTCGGCGGGGTAGAGCTTGCGCACCGTTTCGATGAATTCGATGCCGTTGATGTCCGGCATCATGTAATCGACGATGAGCAGGTCGGGCTCGTTGTTGCCGCACCACTGCAGCCCTTCGAGCGGCGACGTGAACGTGACGATCTCCGTGTCGGGCGGGGTGAGTTTGCGGACGAGGGCCTGGATCAGGGTGAGGTTGAGAGGCGTGTCATCGACGATGGCAATGGCCATGGGGGCTCCTGGGGAGCTGGCAGCGAAAATTGCCAGCGTCAGATTATCGGCCCTTCGGGCTCGAAGTTGAGCCGCAGGTCGATGTTCGGGTCTGTGCCGGGCGCCTGGTTGTCGCCGGGGCTGGCAGGGGCCGTGAGGGGCAGCGTGAGCACGAAACGGCTGCCCGCTCCGGGCGTGCTGAAGACGCTGATGTTTCCGCCCAGAATGCAGGTGACCAGATTGTAAACAATATGCAGTCCGAGTCCGCTGCCGCCCCGGCCGAGCCGGGTGGTAAAAAACGGGTCGAAGATGCGTCGCAGGTTGGCGCTGGGGATGCCCGCGCCATCGTCGGCAAATTCGATCTCGACCTTGTCCTTGCCGGCGGATCGGGTGGTTACGACCATGCGGCCATGTTCGCGTCCGTCGAAGGCGTGCTGCAGTGCGTTGGTCACCAGGTTGGTGAGCACCTGCCCGAGGGGGCCGGGGTAGCTGTCCATGCTGATGTTTTCGGTGCTGGCAAGTTCCAGCGTGTAAGGCGTGCTCTTGAGCATGGGGCTGAGGGTGATGGCCATTTCGTGCAGCACTTCGCCGGGATCGAAGCGGCGTCTCTGCTCGCTGGTCCGGTCCACCGCCACCTGCTTGAAGCTGCGGACCAGCTCCTCGGCGCGCAGCAGGCTGCGCATCAGCAGGTCGGTGGCGCTCCGGGCATTGCTCGTGAAGTTGTCGAAGCTGCTGCGGCGCAGCGCGCCGGCTGCGTGTTCGCGAGCCAGCTCTTCGGTGCTTGCGGCGAGGGTGGTGGCGACGGTGACGCTGTTGCCGATGGGGGTGTTGAGTTCGTGGGCGATGCCTGCCACCAGCGAGCCGAGGGCGGCGAGTTTTTCGCTGCGGACCAGTTCTTCCTGGGTGTGGTGCAGGGCTTCCAGGGCTGCGGTGAGTTCGGCGGTGCGCTCCGTGACGCGTGCTTCGAGGCTCTGGTTGAGGTCTTCGATGTGAGCCTGGATGTGTCGCAACTCGGTGATGTCCACCAGCGACCAGAGGGCGCAGTCTTCGTGGTTGACGGGGAGCCGGCGGGCCGAGATGAGGCAGGTGGCGATCTCGTCGCGACCGGGTATGCGCAGGCGAACTTCCTGTTGTTCGAGGACGTCGCCGGTCGCAAGGCTGGCGTAGATGGCGTCGTAGGCTGCGGGGTCGACCCAGAAACCGAGTTCGCCGGTGCTGCGGTTGACGACGGCTTCGCGGCCCAGGCCGAACAGTTTTTCCCAGGCCGGGTTGGCGTCCAGGTAGATGCGGTCGGCGATGCGGGTGAGCGCCAGGGCGAAGGGGGCCGTGTTGAATATCGTGACGAACTTGGCCTGGCTTTCCTGCAGCCGGGCGGCGGCCCTCTTTTGTTCGGTGATGTCCCGGACGATGCTGATCAGGCAGGTTTGGCCGGCGATGCTGATGGTGGATGCATTGAACAGGCAGTCGTGCTCATCACCGTCGGCGGTGCCGAAGGTGCACGGAAAATCGTGCAGGGCGGTGGTGCCCGAGATGAGTTCGACCATCGCCGCGCGTTCTTCGGGGAAGGGCCAGAGGCCGAGGCTGAGTGCCGAGGCGCCGATGGCCGCATCCCGCGACCAGCCGGTGAACTGTATGAAGGCGCGGTTCACCTCCAGGATCGTGCCGTCGGCAAGGCGGCTGATGATGATGCAGTCCGGGCTGGAGTGAAAGGCCGCCGAGAACATCGCCTCGCTGACGCGTTGGGCTTCGGCCGCAGCTTGCCGGGCGCGTTCCAGGTGCAGTTGCGCGGTGACGTCGCGGAACACCGCGAGCACGTAATCACGCTTTCCGGAGCGCAGCAGGTGGGCCCGCAGCCGGGTTTCGAGCTGCGGGCCACTGCGTGGGCACAGGCGAACCGGTCGATCGGCGATCTCCTTGCCGGCAAGCAGCTCGGCATGGATCTGGGCGAGCTCGGTAGGCTGCTGCCACAGTCCCAGTTCGTCGCTGCTGCGGCCGAGGCTTTCTTGCCGGCTGTAGCCGAGCAGGGTGACCCAGTTGTCGTTCACGTCCACCAGCCGTGCGTCGTCCAGGCTCGAGAGGGTAAGGAGTTCGGGCAGGAGACGGAAGCTGCGCTCGAAATGCGCGCGGGCTTCGACGAGGGCGGTTTCGGCCGCCCGGGCGCGCCGCGCAAAGAATACGGCAACCAGGCCGGCGATCAACGCGAGGGCGATGCCCGCGGATACTGGCAGCGATTCGAACATGCCGTTCAGCGCAATGCCCGGACGAGGTTTGCCATGGTCTGGAATCCGAGGTCGTAGAAGCCTTGCAGCACCGGCGCCAGGTGTCCGAGGGCGAGCAGCAGCACGCCGAAGCCGACGGTCAGGGTGATCGGAAAGCCGATGGCGAAAAGGTTCAGCTGCGGCGCGGCGCGGGTCAGGATGCCGAGGGCGATGTTGGTGATGAGCAGGGCCGTGACCACCGGCAGGGCCATCAGCAGGCCGGCGGCAAAAATCGTGCTGCCGAAGCGTGCCAGCATCAGCCAGCCGCCCTTGTGTGGTTGCGTCTCGGTGATGGGCAGCCATTCGAAGCTGCGGGCGAGGGCGTCCACCATGAGCAGGTGTCCGTTGAGGGACAGGAAGATCAGGGTGGCGATGAGCATCAGGAATTCGCCGATCACGGCGGTCTGCCCGCCGGCCACCGGGTCGAAGAAGGTGGCGAAGGAGAGGCCCATCTGCAGGCTGATGATTTCGCCCATCACGTCCAGGGCGGCAAAGACGATCCGCAGGGTCAGGCCCATGGCGATACCGGTGATGGTTTGCTGGAACAGCATCAGCAGGCCGTTCCAGGAGCCGAGCGGCACGCTTTGCGCCGGCGGCAGCACCGGCAGCAGCCCGATGGTGATGGCCAGCCCGACGACCAGCTTGAGGCGTCGTGGAACGGCGTTGTTGCCGAACACCGGCGCGGCGCCGACCAGCCCCAGGATGCGTGCCAGCGGGTAGGCCAGCAGGGCGAGCCATGCGTCGAGCTGGGCACTGGTGACCGAGAGCATGGCCCTTAGCCGATCATCGACGGAATGCTCTCGAACAGGCGCCGTATGAAGTCGGTCATCATCGTGATCATCCACGGCCCGGCGAGCACCAGTGTGATGAAGGTGGCGATCAGCTTGGGCACGAAGGAGAGTGTCTGCTCGTTGATCTGGGTGGCGGCCTGAAAGATGGAGATGAGCAGACCGGTGACCAGCGCGGCGATGAACAGCGGGGCCGACACCAGCAGGGTGAGTTCGAGTGCCTGGCGGCCGAGGTCGATGACGGTGGTGGGCGTCATGGCGTGTCCTATCCGAAGCTTTGCACGAGGGAGCCGATCAGCAGGGTCCAGCCATCGACGAGCACGAACAGCATGATCTTGAAAGGCAATGAGACGATGGCCGGGCTCATCATCATCATGCCCATCGACATCAGCACGGAGGCGACGACCATGTCGATGATGAGGAAGGGGATGAAGACAATGAAGCCGATCTGGAAGGCGGTTTTGAGTTCCGAGGTGACGAAGGCCGGAATGACGACCTGCATCGGCAGGTCTTCGGCCTTGTCGACCCGTGGCGTCTTGGCGAGCCTGGAGAACAGGTTGAGGTCGGGCTCGCGGACCTGCTTGAGCATGAAGCCCTTGACCGGCACGGTAGCGCGGGCGATGGCTTCGTTGAAGTTGATGCGGTTTTCGGACAGCGGCAGCCAGGCCTCGGTGTAAACCTTGTCGGCCACCGGCGCCATGATGAAAAAGGTCAGGAACAGGGACAGGCCGACCATCACCTGGTTGGGGGGCGAGGTCTGGGTGCCCAGGGCGTGGCGCAGCAGCGACATGACGATGATGATCCGCGTGAAGCTGGTCATCATCAGCACGATTGCCGGCAGGAAGCTCAGGGAAGTGAGCAGCAGCAGGGTTTGCACCGACAGGCTGTACTGCGTGCCACCTGCGCCTGCGGGCGTGCTGGTGAGCGCCGGCAGGGCCTGGGCGAACAGTGGCAGCGGGGCGAGGAGAAGCAGTGCCAGCGCGGGGCGGATGAGCGGTCGGGTGTTCATCGGGGGCGACGCTCCAGCGTCTCTTTGAGCCAGCTCTGGAAATCCCTGCCGCCGATGGGGGAGGCCGGTGTCGTGCCCGGCGAGCCGGGCAGCTCGGTGGCGTCCAGGGTGTGAAGGGCGGTGACGCGGCCGGGGGCCACGCCGAGAACCAGGATCTTGCCGGCCACCTCGACGAGAACGACCCGCTCGCGGGGGCCGACGGCCGTCGCTCCGCGCACTTTCACCAGGCCTGCGGCAGAGCCCCGGCCGGCGCCCAGGCGCTTGAGGATGTACAGGCTGGCAATCAGCAGGGCGATGATCAGGCCCAGCCCGAGGATCATCTGCACGACGCTGCCCGCCACGTCGAGGCTGCCGTCCGCGGCGTTGGCGGAGCTGCCCAGGAGAAGCAGGCCGGCGGGGGGGAACGGGTGGCGCATGGGGGCTGTCGAGGCGGTGGCGATGATTTGGGGGCAGGGCGGGAGCTTGCCGATGAGCTTAGTCCCGCGGCCGGTCTCTTCATGGCTCGATTAAGCGTGAAAAACCGCACTTCTTCATGCTTTGGAGCTCTGGCACCGAGCTCCACCGGCCACCTATACTCGAATCTCGCCGGGCCTGCCGCAAAGCATGTCGGTGCGGCTCCCCGGCAATCCCCAGCAGAATGGAGGTGCGATCATGTTGCCATGGCATCGTGACAGCCAGCCCGAAGCGGGCGCGGCGGAGGGAATCAGGAGGCTCTCGACGGCTTCGGCCGTGTATGAAGCCAAGCGCCAGCGCGCATTGCAGATTCTCGGGGAGCGCTGGCTTCTGCACCATGCCAATGCCCCCGACCGGCACCCGGCGCGCTCGGTGCTCTCTGGCGGGCGGGCCGCCAGCACCTGAGCGTGTTTGGTGTTTGTTGGCGCTCGTTGCTCAAGGGGGCGGTCGACGTGTTTCCGCCAGGATGAACCTGGCGGAAAACCTTTGCCTGCCGGGGATCAGTTGCGCAGTTTGCGGATGCGTTCGGCCGGCGTGATGATGTCGGTCAGGCGGATGCCGAACTTGTCGTTCACGACCACCACCTCGCCTTGGGCAATCAGGGTTCCGTTGACGAGCACATCCATGGGTTCGCCGGCCATGCCATCCAGTTCCACCACCGAGCCATGGGCCAGTTGCAGCAGGTTGCGGATGGCGATTTTCGTGCGTCCCAGTTCCACGGTGAGTTGCACCGGGATGTCCAGGATCATGTCGTAGTCGTTGAGCGAGCCGCTCTTGGCGCCGGCCTGCCCGAAGTCGGGAAACAGCTGACTCGCGGGCTTGGCCTGGAAGGGTGATCCGTCATCCTCGATAGGCGGGTCGGCAGGCTCGGTCAGGCCCTCCGCGGCAGCCTGCTCCTGCATTGCAGCGGCCCAGTCGTCGTCGCTGATCTGGTTGTCGTCGGGGGTATCGGTTTCTGACATGGTCTACTCCTGGCTTTTCGCCGGGGTTTCTTCTTCCTGGGCGAGGAAGCGTTCGATCTTGAGTGCGTACTGGCCGCGCTGGATGCCGTAGCGGCATTCCATGAACGGGATGCCATCCACTTCGGCCTGGATGGTGTCGGGGATGTTGAGCGGTATGACGTCGCCGGGTTTCATGTTGACGATGTCGCGCAGGGTGACCTTGGCGGTGCCGAGGCGGGCCATCAGCGAGACCTCGGCGCTTTGCAGCTGCTTGCCCATCATGTTGACCCAGCGGTTGTCCTGGGTGATGTGGTCGCTCTGCATCGTCGAATAAAGCGTTTCGCGGATGGGCTCCAGCATCGAGTACGGGAAGCAGAAGTGCATTTCTGCCTGCGAGCCGCCGAATTCGAGCGTGAATGACGCGGCCACGACGATTTCGCTGGGTGTGGCGATGTTGGCGAACTGGGGGTTCATCTCCGAGCGGACGTACTCGAATTCGAGTTTCTGCACGGGTGCCCAGGCTTTTGCGTACTCGTCGAAAATGACTTTCAGCAGCCCCTGGATGATGCGCTGTTCGGTGACGGTGAAATCGCGTCCCTCGACGCGGGTGTGAAAGCGCCCGTCGCCGCCGAACAGGTTGTCCACCACCAGGAAGACCAGGTTCGGGTCGAGCACGACCAGACCGGTGCCGCGCAGGGGCTTGGAAATGAAGAGGTTGAGGTTGGTGGGCACCACCAGGTTGCGGACGAATTCGCTGAACTTCTGGACCTTGATCGGCCCGACCGAGACTTCGACGTTGCGGTGCATGTAGTTGAACATGCCGATCCGCAGGTAGCGGGCGAAGCGCTCGTTGATGAGCTCCATCGTGGGCATGCGCCCACGCACGATGCGTTCCTGGGTGGCGAGGTTGTACGGACGTATTCCGTCCGCGTTCTCGTCGCTGGCTTCCTGCTCGTCGGACTCCCCGGTGACGCCCTTCAGCAGGGCATCGACCTCTTCCTGGGAAAGAAAGTCCTGAGCCATGGTGGATTACCCGTTTATTGCACGATGAACTGGTTGAACAGCACGGCAAGCACCGGGCCGTCGTCTTCGGGGCGGTTGCGCTTGCTTTTCTTCTTGGGGCTGGGCGCGTAGCCAAGCACGTCGTTGGCTTCTTCCTTGATTTCGTCGGCGAGCACTTCGCGACCTTCCGCGGTTGCTAGTTCGGAGGGTTTCTTGGACGAAAGCAGCATGATCATGCGGTGCTTGAGTTCCGGCATGTAGAGCTTGAGCGAATCGCCCACCTTGGCGTCGGCAACCCGCAGGACCATCGTGGATTGCAGGAAGTGCTCGCCTTCGTCGGGGGCCAGATTGACCGTGAATTGCTCCAGCGGCACGAATACCGGCGGCTTGGAAGGGTCGACCTTTACCTTGGGAGGCTCATGGGAGACGTCTTCTTCGGCGTCCTCGCCGTCGGCGGCGTGCTTCTTCTTGCCAAGCAGCATGAAGGCGGCTCCGCCCGCAATGGCCAGAACCAGAACCACGACGATGATGATCATCATCATTTTCTTCTTGCCCCCTTGGGGGCTTCGCCTTCTACGGCTTCCGCCTTGGCCGGTGCTTTCGACATGCTGGATTACTCCTTATCTCGTTTCATTGTCATCCATTGCGTTCGTCCGGCAAGCCTTGAATAAGGGCAGAAGCGCCCGGCATTTGTGGCAAATCAGGCGAACGTATCGACCAGTCCTTCTGCGCGCCGCAGCCACGGTGCTGCAGTGGTGTTTGTCATGCTGCCTTCGGCATCTCCGCCGGCTGGCCCCCGGGCGCCGCCGCGCCGGCCTTCGCCTGAGCTGCCAGGCTGGCTGGAGGTGCCGACGTCGGTCTGGCCGAGGTTGATGCCGCTCTGTTCGAGTATTTCCCGCAGGCGCGGCAGGCTCTGCTCGATGAGTTCCCGCGCGGCCGGGGTGGCGGCGACGAACTGGGCGGTGGTTTGCTCGCCGCTGATGGTAATCGAGATTTCCACTTTGCCCAGCTGTGGCGGGGTCAGGGTGAGTTCCGCGTGGCTTTCGTCGTGGCCGACCATCCAGGTGACCCGGTTGCCGACTTCTTCAGGCCATCCGCTGCTGCCGGCCGGTGTGGCCACGTGCAGCGACACGGGCGCGGTGGCGGGCGGCGGGGCCTCGCCCCGGAGGTTGGCCAGCGCCGCGGCGTGAATGGCGGCGAAGTTGTTGGTCGGGGCCGCGGCGTCCGCCATCCGTTCGGCGCCTGATCCGTTGCTTGCAAGGGCAAGTTCGGACTGCGCCGTGGCGGTGGACGGGGCGGCAAGGGGGTCGGCTTTCGCGGCAAGATTTGCCGGCTGGGCGGTGGCGTCTGCCGTGGCCCGGGCGGGATTGCCGCTTTCGGCGGCGGCCAGCAGTGCGGCGCGGCCCGCGCTGGCGCCGTCGCGGGCGCTGGTGTCGAGCGTGCCCGATTCAGGTTTGGGCAGCGAGCGCGTTTCAGCGCTTGTCTGCAGGTTCCCGGCGGCCAGCAGGGCGGCCAGTTCGGGCGGAACCTGGGAGGCAAGAGCATCGGCGGGCGGGGTGGCGGCCGTGTCGGCGGCTTCGTCGTCCTGGGCCGTGGTTTTTGCCTGCGTGGCCGTGTCCTCGCTCCGGGTTTCGCCCTGCATCCGGCGCTGGAGTTCGGTAGCAAAGCCTTGCCCAGGCGCATCGAGGCCTGCGGCCTCGGCGGATGCGTCGGGGCGCGTGCCGGTCGAGCCTTTGGCGGATGCAACGGGAGGGGTGTTCGCGATGGGATTCAAGGCCGGTCCGGACATGATGGAGTTCCTGGTGAGGATGCAGACATCAGCCAACCAGCAAGCGACGTGCCAGGCGAGCCCGGCGGCGATCAGTCTTCTTCGGTGCGATCGCGGAATTGCTTGGCGGCGTGTTCGTCCGTGAGCCGTTGTTCCTGCTTGGCCTCCTTGCGGGACTGCAGGCTCTGGTGGCGGTGCGACAGGGTGTCGAAAGCCTTGACCTTGTTGCGCTGATCCACCCAGGCCTGCTGGCCTTGCTCGGTGCGCTGCCGTGAAACGGAAACTGCTCTTTCCTGATGGGCGATCGCGTCATCGAGCTTGCCGAGGAAGGCACTGAAATTGCGCCACGCGTCGGGGCCGATGCCGTTACGCACGGCTTCCACGAAGCGGGCGTGATACTCCTTGCGATAGTCCACCAGCAGGGCGAGCTTTTCTTCAACGGCGTGCTCGCTGGCAATCAGCTCACCGAGCTTGCGCGCGGCCTCGTCCATGCGGTTGTTCGCCAGATCCAGCAGGGGCTGCAGCGGGAACGACTCACTCATCTTCACGTTCCTTGGGCTTTATCGGGCGGACGCGGGGAATCTTTAGGCTCGGGGGGCAATGACCTTGCTGGTCGGGAGGCCGGATCACTGGGCTGCTCCAAACAGGACGTGCAGTTTTTCGACCGCAGATTCGTAGGGGTCGCACTCTTCGATGCGCTGTTGCAGAAAGGCTTCCAGGCGCGGATACATGGCCACGGCCTGGTCGAGGATGGGGTCGGAGCCGGCTTGGTAGGCGCCCACGGCGATCAGGTCGCGGGAGCGCTGGTAACGCGAGAAAAGCTGCTTGAAGCGCCGCACCAGGTCGAAGTGCTGGCCCTTGACGAGGTTGTGCATGGCTCGCGAAATGGATTGCTCGATGTCGATGGCAGGGTAGTGGCCCTGGTCGGCAAGGTTGCGCGACAGCACGATGTGACCGTCGAGAATGGCGCGGGCCGAGTCGGCGATAGGATCCTGCTGGTCGTCGCCCTCGGCGAGCACGGTATAGAACGCGGTGATCGAGCCGCCGCCTTCCGGCCCGTTGCCGGCTCTTTCGACCAGCGCCGGCAGGCGTGCGAACACCGACGGCGGGTAGCCGCGGGTGACCGGCGGTTCGCCGATGGCCAGCGCGATTTCCCGTTGGGCCATGGCGTAGCGGGTCAGCGAATCCATGATCAGCAGCACCTGCTTGCCCTGGTCGCGAAAATATTCGGCCACCGTGGTGGCGTAGGAGGCGCCCTGCAGACGCATCAGCGGGCTGCAGTCGGCCGGGGCGGCGATCACCGCCGAGCGGGCCAGGCCTTCCGGGCCCAGGTTGTGCTCGATGAACTCCTTGACTTCGCGGCCCCGCTCGCCGATCAGGCCGACGACGATCACATCGGCCGCGGTGTAGCGGGCCATCATGCCGATGAGCACTGATTTGCCCACGCCGGAGCCGGCGAAGAGGCCCATCCGCTGGCCGCGGCCGACGGTGAGCAGGGCGTTGATGGCGCGGATGCCGACGTCCAGTGACTGGGTGATCGGTGCCCGTTGCAGCGGGTTGATGGGGCGCGCCTGGAGCGCTCTCGAGTGGCGCACGGCGAGGGGGCCGAGGCCGTCCAGCGGGCGGCCGGCGCCGTCCACCACCCGGCCGAGCAGTTCGTCTCCCATGGGCAGGTGCTTGGCCCGGTCGGAGGCGCGGCGGCGCGGCTCGATCCGTTCGCCGGCGACAAGCTGCGGTTGGGTGGGTTCGACCGGCAGCACCTGGGCGCCGGGGGCGAGGCCGAAGACGTCGTCGGTGGGCATCAGGAAGATCTTTTCGCCATGGAAGCCGACCACTTCGGCTTCCACCGAACTGCCGCCAGGGATCACGATGCGGCAGCCCGAACCGAGGGGCAGCTTGAGGCCGGAGGCTTCCATCACCAGGCCGTTGATGCGCGTCAGGCGTCCGGAGAGCTGGTAAGGCGGGGTGGCGCCCACCAGTTTGCGGCCGTCGGCGAGAAAGGCCTTCCAGGTTTCGGTGCCGTGTTCCATCAGCTGCCGCCCCCGTCCCAATGAATGTTGCGGCCGAGGTTGTCCATGATGCGCCGCCAACGGGTTTGCACCGTGGCATCGATCTGGCTGCCGGCGGCGTCGATGCGCACGCCGCCGCGGGAAACGCTGGGGTCTTCGATCAGCCGGTGGCCGGCGTGGGTGAGTTGTTCGCCCAGGTAGTCGCGCGCCATCGTCACGTCTTCGGGGTGGAGGTGGATCAGCGCATGGGCCTGGGGCAGCTGCAACAGGGCTTCGCGGATCAGTTCGGCGGTGGATTCGGGGTGGGTTTCGAGGCTGTTCCGCACCATCTGTCGGGCCACTTCGATGGCAAGGGTGAGCACCTCCTCGGCGACTTCCTGGTCGAGGGCGGTGAGCGAGGTTTCGAGGCCTTGCACCAGGCCGTGAAATTGCATGGCCTCCATCCGCCCGCGCGCAGTGCCTTCTTCGTAGCCCGCCGAGTAGCCTTCCTTGCGGGCTTCTTCGTGGATGCGCTCGATGTCGTCGGCGGTGGGCAGGTGAATGTCCGGTTCGGTGTCGGGCAGGGTGAGCGCTTCGACGTTGAAGGGTGCGTCCTCCGGCGCGGCCGGCATGGCGTCGGGCGCAAAGACGGGTTCGTCCAGGGGCGGCGGCGGCGCGGCGATTTCCGATCCGGCGGGTGAGGGCGCCGCTGGCTGGGGTTCGTCGAAGGAAGGGAGCGTCCAGCGCTGGTAGGCGCCAGCGGCCTGATGCGGGCTCATGGCTGGGGGGGCGTCCGTGAACAGGCTGCACGCTTAGACGAAGGCATCGTCGCCGCCTCCGCTGGACAGGGCGATCTGGCCTTCCTCGGCGAGGCGGCGGGCCGTCTTGAGGATTTCCTTTTGTTCCGCTTCCACTTCGGAGAGGCGCACCGGGCCGCGGGATTCGAGGTCTTCCCTGAGCATTTCGGCGGCGCGCTGGGACATGTTCTTGAAAATCTTCTCGCGCATCTCCGGCTGGGCGCCCTTCAGCGCGATCACCAGCGAGTCGCTCTGGACTTCGCGCAGGAGGGTCTGGATGCCCCGGTCGTCGAGATCCATGAGGTTTTCGAAGACGAACATCTCGTCGAGAATCTTCTGGGCGAGGTCGGGGTCGTATTCGCGCACGTTGTCGAGGATGGCGGTTTCGGCCGCCGAACCGACGAAGTTGAGGATGTCGGCCGCGTGGCGCACGCCGCCCATGGCGGTTTTCTTGACGTTGCTGGCACCGGACAGCATGCGGGTGAGGGCTTCGTTGAGTTCCCGCAGGGCCACCGGCTGCACGCCGTCGAGCGTGGCGATGCGCAGCAGCACGTCGTTGCGCAGGCGGTCGGTGAAGTGCTTGAGGATTTCACCGGCCTGGTCGAACTCTAGGTGCACCAGGATCGTTGCGATGATCTGCGGGTGCTCGTTCTTGATGAGGTCGGCGGCGGTGGGGGCATCGATCCACTTGAGGCTTTCGATGCCGGCGGTGTCCGAGCCCTGCAGCACGCGGCCGATCAGGTGGTTGGCGCGCTCGTCGCCGAGGGCCTTGGTGAGCATTTCCTTGATGTGTTCGTGGTCGGACTCGATGGGCGAGCCCTTCTCCGCGAAGCCGATCAGTTCGTCGAGAATGGCTTCGACTTTTTCACGGCTCTGGGCGGGCATCCCGGCCATGGCCGCGCCGAGTTTCTGGACTTCCTTCGGGCCGAGCTGTTTCAGGACTTCGGCCGCTTCGTTGGGGCCGAGGGTGAACAGGAGCAGGGCGCTCTTTTCGAGTCCGTCATCGTTGCTGCTCATTGCTTCCCATCCATTCCTTGATCAGGTTGGCGACCATGCGCGGGTTGTCCTTGGCGAGGGCCAGTGCCTTGGCGAGTTTGTCGTCGTAGGCCAGGCGCGCGGCGGCTTCGGGGGACACGGTGACTTCTGCGCCTTCCTCACCTTCGCCTTCTGCACCTTCGTCGCCCGCGCCTTCCTCGCGCGCTTCGGCCGCGGCGGCGGCTTCCTTTTCTTCCGGCGGCATGACCTGCCTCATCAGCGGACGGATCACGCCGAAGGCCACAAAGGCGATCACGCCGGCAATCACCAGGTACTTGATGAGTTCCTTGAACAGGACGATGTTGTCCGGATCTTTCCAGATCGGGGTTTCCAGCAAATCCTTGTCGGAGGCGACGAAGGCGCTGCTCGCCACGTTGATGGTGTCGCCCCGGTCCTTGCTGTAGCCGACGGCCTCGCGCACCAGATCCTCGACGCGCTTGCGTTCCTCTTCGGTCAGGGGCACCGACTTCATGGCGCCGTTCTTGTCCTTCTCTTCCTTCTGGTTGAGCGCCACCGCCACCGACAGCCGCTTGATCTGGCCGAGGGCCTTGCGGGTGTGCTGGATGGTCTTGTCCACTTCGTAGTTGATGGTGGCGCTCTTGCTGGAGCTGAGCGGCGCTTGCTGGCCTGCGCCGGGCGCGCCGGCCACGGGGGGTGTTGTAAGCGGGGCGGTGGCGGGCACCGGCGGCTGGTTGCTGAGGGCGCCCGGCACGCCCTGCGGGCCCTGGTCGCGGGTCTGGCTCTCGCTGCTTTGCTGGCTGCGGATGGCCTGCTCGGGCGAGGGGTTGGGCCGGTAGGTTTCGGCGGTCTGTTCGGTGACGTTGAAGTCCACATCGGCAGAAACCTGGGCCCGGAAGTTGCCCTTGCCGAAGAGCGGCGTGAGGATCGAGTTGATGCGCTGGATGTAGCCTTCTTCCAGCTCGCGGGTGTATTTGATCTGGGTGGCGTCGAGGTTTGTCTGCAACGGGTCGGGCTTCTTGGTGAGCAGGCTGCCTTCCTGGTCGATGACGCTCACGTTGTCGTTGGTGAGCTGGGGCACGCTCGATGCGATCAGGTGCACGATGCCGGCGATCTGCGCCGGGTCGAGGGCGCGTCCGGTGTGCAGGCTCACCATCACCGAGGCGGTGGGCTTCTGCTCGTCGCGCAGGAAAGCGGTTTGCTTGGGAATGGCCAGGTGCACGCGGGCGCCGGCCACGCTGCCGATCGATGAGATGGTGCGGGCCAGTTCGCCTTCCAGGGCGCGCTGGTAATTGATCTGCTCGTGAAACTGGGAGAGGCCGAGCTTCTGGGTTTCCATCAACTCGAAACCCACTAGGCCGCCCTTGGGAATGCCCTGGGCGGCAAGGCGCAGGCGCAGATCGTGCACCTGGCTGGCCGGCACGAGGATGGCGTTGCCGTTGTCCGAGAACTTGTAGGGAATGTTCTGCTGCTGGAGGCTGGCGACGGCGGCGCCTCCGTCCTTTTCGGCCAGATTGGAAAACAGCACGGCGTAATCCGGCTGGCGGCTCCACAGGATGACGCCGACGATCAGCGCAATGCCGAACGCCAGCGCAGCGCCGGCGGCGAGCTTCTGGCGCTGGGACAGATTGCGGATGTTCTCCAGCACCTGCACGAAGGGCGAGGCGGGTGGCGGTGGAGCGACGGCGGCGTCTTCTGCTGCCATGGAAACATTCCCCTATTTCGGATGGTCGCATTCTGGGCCCGGTGCCCGGTGTTCTAGGGAGGGATTAACGGCGCTTTTTGCCGCCTATTTGCCGTCTTGCCGTTTGCCGGGCAGGCCTAAGCTGCGAAGCGGTGAATTTCGCCTCGTACAACTCATGAATCTCCCTGCCATCGAAGATCGACTCGACGCCCGCCAGCTGGCCGAAGCCTTTCGCCAGTTCAGCGAAGCGTCCGAGGCCCTGACCGGCGCCTATGCAGGCCTGCAGACCCAGGTCGGCCAGCTGACCGAAAGACTCAGCGTGCTGATGGGCGCGCTGCCGGCCGGCGTTGTCGTGCTCGACCGGGACGGCCGCGTGGTGCAAGCCAACCGCGTGGTGGAGGCGATGTTCGGGGCGCCGCTGGCCGGCGTCGACTGGGCCGGTTTTTGCACGGATCGCCTTGCCGCCACCGAGACTCCCGGCGAGTGGCAGCTCGACATCGCGGGCGAGCTTCGCCGCGTAACCCGCGTGGATGCCGCCCTCGAGTCGGGCGAGGGTCACATCGTTCTCCTCAATGACGTGACCGACGCCCATCACATGCGCCTCGCCGCCGAGCGCAACGAACGCCTCGCCGCGATGGGCGAGATGGTTGCCGGGCTGGCCCACCAGTTGCGCACTCCGCTGGCGGCGGCGCTGCTCTACACGGCCACGCTGGTCCAGCAGGAAATGGGGCCGGCCGACCGGGAGCGCATCGGCAACCGTGCCATGGAGCGCCTGCGTCATCTGGAAAAACTGATCCGCGACATGCTGCTTTTTGCCCGCGGCGAAACCCTGGGCCGCGAGCCCTTCGGCATCTGCGAGCTGGTAGCCGAACTCACCCAGACGCTGGAGCCGCTGGCCCGCGCCAAGGGGCTCGAGCTGGCCGCGGCCTGCGCCTGTGGCGACACCCGCGTCGTGGGTGATCGCAAAGCCATTGCCGGCGCGCTGACCAACCTGCTCGAAAACGCCGTGCAGGCGCTGGAGGCCGGCGGCGCCATCCGTTTCGAGGCGGCGCAGGAGGGCGCTGTGGCCCGCTTCAGCGTGATCGACAACGGACGCGGCATTGATCCGGCGCTGCAGACGCGGCTTTTCGAGCCATTTTTTACCACCCGCTCCGATGGAACAGGGTTGGGTCTGGCGATTGCGCGAGGCGTAGCCCGGGCCCACGGCGGCGACATCGGAATTCAGTCCGAGCCCGGCCACGGCACAACTTTTACCCTGACCCTCGCCATGGGCGCATAGCGCCCGGTAACACCCGGATTTAGAGAGACGTCACATGCCTGAAGCCCTGAACATCCTTGTAGTCGAAGACGACGCGCCCCTGCGCGACGCCGTGTGCATGACCCTTGAAATCGCCGGTCACGCGGTTACCGGCGTGGGCGACGGCCCGGCGGCGCTGGCCGCAGTGGAAAAGCAGGCCTTCAACCTGGTGTTGTCCGACCTGAAAATGCAGCCGATGGACGGCCTTCAACTACTTGGCGAGCTGCGTCAGCGTCTGCCGCAGCTACCGGTTTTGCTGATGACCGCCTTCGGTGACGTCGAAAAAGCCGTCGATGCCATGCGCGGCGGAGCCTGTGATTTTCTGATGAAACCTTTCGAACCCAATGTGCTGCTCGAGCACGTGCAGCGTTACGCGGCAGCCCGTCGGGATGACGGCATGATCGCCGCCGACCCTCACACCCGCAACTTGCTGGCCCTGGCCGACAAGGTGGCCGAAACCGATGCCACCGTGCTCCTCACCGGCGAATCCGGTACCGGCAAGGAAGTCTTTGCCCGCTATCTCCACGAGCAATCCTCGCGCCGCACGGGGCCATTCATCGCCATCAACTGCGCGGCGATTCCCGACTCCCTGCTCGAGGCGACCCTCTTCGGCCACGAGAAAGGTGCCTTCACGGGGGCCGTGAGTGCCCAGGCCGGAAAGTTTGAACAGGCCGAGGACGGCACGCTGCTTCTCGACGAAATTTCCGAAATGCCCCTTGGCCTCCAGGCCAAGCTGCTGCGGGTGCTCCAGGAGCGCGAGGTGGAGCGGGTGGGCGGCAAAAAAGCCATTCCCCTCGACATCCGCGTACTCGCCACCACCAACCGGGACATGAGCAAGGAGGTGGCCGCCGGGCGTTTTCGCGAAGACCTCTATTACCGCCTCAACGTGTTTCCGCTCGCGATTCCGTCGCTGCGGGAGCGTCCGGGCGACATCGTGCCGCTGGCCCGGCATTTTGCGCTGATGCACGGTGCGCGCCTCAAGCGCGTCGCGCGCCTGTCGCCGGAGGCCGAAAGTGTGCTGGTAACCTACCACTGGCCGGGCAATGTGCGGGAGCTGGAGAACACCGTGCAGCGCGCGCTGATCCTCAGCAGCGGACAGGCGGTGTCCGCCGACACCATTCGCCTGTGCCTGCCCCACTGGAACGGCGAGGCGGTCCGGGTGCCGGTTGTGCCGCTCATCGTGCCGGCCGTTTTTGCCGCCGAGACGGCAAATCCTGCCGATGATGCCGTTGCGGCGGCCAGGGATGCAGCCCGTCCGGCCAGCATGAAAGATCTGGAGCGCGAGCACATCCTGAAGGTTCTGAAAGAGGTGGGAGGCTCGCGAAAGCGTGCGGTGGAGCAGCTTGGCATCTCGGAGCGCACCCTGCGCTACAAGCTCCAGCAGTACCGGGAGGAAGGCCTGTTTTCGGGCTAGACGGGGGCCGCAGCGCCCTTCTGCTCTTTGGCATGCAGCTTGCTCTGCTATAGTTGAGCAAAAGGAGCCGGATCATGGATACCCGCGGAATCGATCAAATGTTGTCGGAACTTCGCGCCACCTCGCAAGTGGCTGGGGGCAAGCCTGCCCAGTCGGCCCCGGCTGCCGGGGAGGTGAGTTTCGGCGACGTTCTGCAAACGGCAATCGCCGATGTCAGTTCGGCCCAGATGCAGGCCCAGGAAATGGCCAAAGGTTTTTCGGCCGGAGATGCAAACGTGAATCTGCAGGATGTCATGGTGAATCTGCAAAAGGCCAACCTGTCCTTCCAGCAGATGGTTCAGGTGCGGAACAAGCTCGTCACGGCCTACCAGGACATCATGAACATGTCTGTCTGAAAGACACCGAGCTGCCCATTCCAGGGTGGCAGGGTTCAAAAGCATAAAGCCGGCAATCGCCGGCTTTATGCTTTCTGGAAAAGGCGCGGGCTCAGCGGATGCGCTCGCGGGCGTTGCGCTCCCGTTCGGCCTTGAGGATGTAACGCTGGATCGTCGAGGCCATGCTGGCGGGCAGGTCGACGAATTCGCAGCCGGCGCGGAGCATGATGCTGCCGTCGCGGTTGGTGATGCGAAACAGGTTGCGCACGCGCAGTGAAGTGGCGATGGGGCCGGTTTCCGGCAGCATCAGCCGGCAATCCGCAAACTCCATGTCCGGTTCGAAGGGCACTTCGCCGGGCGGTATCAGCACCGCCAGGCCGCCACCACTGATGTCGACCACGGCCGCCTCGACCGAAATGATTTTCTTTTGCCCATCGAGGATGACCGGGATCAGGCAGATCAGGGTGTGCGGGTTGGCAGCCGTCAGCCGGTAGTATTCGCGGCGCTGCAGGCGCAGCAGCACGTCGGGCACGGGGGTGCGGAAGGCGTCATGCCCTTCGTGGGTGACGCGCTCGATCTGGTGCGCGGCAAACTGGATCTTGATCTTGTCGAGCTGGGTGACGCAGATCAGTTGCTCGGATTCTTCCACACGGCGGTTGATGGCCGGGTCGCTGGCGGCGTCGAGCACCAGGTAGCGTTCGTCGTCGCTGATGGCGACGATGGCGGTAAGGAAGGAATTGGCGCTGGCGTCGATGAAGGCGGAGAGCATCGCCCGCTTCTGCATGAGGCTGCGCAGGTTGTAGAGGATGTCGGTTTTTCCGCGCAGCAGGTAGCGGGAGTTGTCATCGGCCTGCAGGAGTTCGAACTTGAGCGGCATGGTGTCGGTGGCGTCCGGGGGATCGGAGGATGGGCGGATTCTATCAGCCCGTCCGGGTATCCCGGCTCACCAGCAATAGGCGTGCCTGATCTGCCTTTCTTTAGGGGAGATAAAAAACGGGGGGACGGCATGCCGTCCCCCCGTGTGCTGCTGCGGCGAAGCGCGCGATGCTTAGCGCATGGCTTCCCGTTCGATCTCTTCGAGGCTGGTGTGACGCACGTCGCGGCCCTTGACCATGTACACCACGTATTCGGCGATGTTCTTGGCGTGGTCGCCGATGCGCTCGACCGACTTGGCGACGAACATCAGCTCGATGGCCTGGGAGATGGTGCGCGGATCTTCCATCATGTAGGTGATCAGCTGGCGCATGATGCCCTTGAATTCGGCATCCACTTCCTTGTCCTGCCGAACCACCTGGGCTGCGGAAACCGTGTCCAGGCGGGCATAGGAATCAAGCGCGGTGCGCAGCATGTCCACGACCGCGTCGGCGATGTGGTTGAGGCGGATCGGCGGCGTGAAGGGCGATGGCGTGTTGTGGTGCAGCTTGGCGGTCTTGGCGATCTTCTTGGCCTCGTCGCCGATGCGCTCCAGGTCGGTGATGGTCTTTTGCACGGTGCTGACCATGCGCAGGTCGACCGCGGTGGGCTGGCGCTTGGCGATCACCTGGTTGCAGGCTTCGTCGAGCTCGATTTCCAGCAGGTTGACCCGGTTGTCGTTCTCGATAACCTGGTCAATCAGCAGCAAATCGCCATTGGAAAGCCCTTCCATGGCCTTCACGATCTGCAATTCGACCATGCCGCCCATCTGGAGTACCCGTGTGCGGATGCCTTCCAGTTCAGAGTCGAACTTTTTGGAGGTGTGCTCGTTCATTAGGTAATCCTGTGGCTGAATGCTGACAAGCGAGAGAGGCTAACAGGGCTTTGTGACGTTTTTGTTTCAAGTGCGCTCGAGCATGACAACGCCGTCGGCTGTGGCAAGCAGCAGCACGTCGGCGCCACGCTTGGCGAACAGGCCGTTGGTGACGACACCGACGATGCCGTCGATATTCACTTCTAGCTTGACTGGATCGTGAATCTGGAGGCCATGAAGGTCAAGGATCAGGTTGCCGTTGTCCGTGACGAAACCCTCCCGCAGCACGGGTTTGCCTCCGAGGCGGGCGAGTTCGCGCGCCACCTGGGCGCGTGCCATCGGAATGACCTCGACCGGCAGCGGAAAGCGGCCGAGTACGTCTACTTTCTTGCTTGCGTCGCAGATGCAGACAAATTTCGTGGCCACTGCGGCAACGATTTTCTCGCGGGTCAGGGCGCCACCTCCGCCCTTGATCATGGCTAGCGAGGCGTCGATTTCGTCGGCGCCGTCGACATAAACCGGCAGTTCTTCCACATCGTTGAGATCGAAAAGGCGGATACCATGGCCGGCGAGACGGCGCGCCGAGACTTCCGACGAGGCGACCGCCCCGGCAATCCGGTCTTTCATGGTGGCGAGGCCGTCGATGAAGAAGTTGGCTGTGGAACCGGTGCCGACACCTACGATAGCGCCTTCGACCACGTAATCGAGCGCACGCAGCGCGGCTTGTTGCTTGAGTTCGTCCTGGGTCATGGTGTGCTGCCTGGGGCCAAAGAGACGATTTTAACCGGGACGGGCATGGAGGTCAGATTCTGCAAACTACAACACGTGGGCGGGCGATGCAGCGTAAAGTGTTTCGTCGATGTCACAGGCGACATGTGTGGCCTTGCCGACATGGTTTACGTACAACTTACGAATGGAGCTGCAAATGGGTTTGCTTGATCAACTGGCAGGACAGGTTCTCGGTTCTATGGCCGGAGGCAATGAGCAGCAGCAAGGGGGCGGCGGTGGTCAGGCTGCATTGATTCAGCTGGTGCTGGGCCTTCTGCAGAGCAAGGGCGGCATTGGTGGTTTGCTGGGACAACTGAGCCAGGGCGGTCTCGGCGAGCAGGTCGCGTCGTGGGTAGGTACCGGGCAGAACCTGCCCGTGAGCGCCGAGCAGATCGGCCAGGCATTCGGCACTTCCGAGCTGGGCGACATGGCCGCCCAGCTGGGCATTCCGGGCGAGCAACTGGCCGGCCACCTGGCTAATTTTCTGCCGCAGGTTGTCGACGGCCTGACGCCGGACGGGCAACTGCCGGAAGCCGGTAACCTGGATTTGGGTCAGGCCCTGTCGGGTCTGGCTGGATTGCTCGGCCGGGGCTGAGCGGGGTTTCAGGGGTGTTGCCTGCCCGCGTGCTGCGGGCAGGCGCTACGGGCCTTCAGGGGCCCGTAGCTATGGGTCTGGCCGGGTCGGAGCACCACTCGCTCCAGGAGCCGGCATAGAGTTTTGCGCCGGACAGCCCGGCCACTTCCATCGCCAGCAGATTGTGGCAGGCGGTGACGCCGGAGCCGCACTGATGGACGACCGCGTGAGCGTCGCCTCCCTTGATCAGCTTGCCGAATTCTTCCTGCAGACAGGCTGCCTGCTTGAAGCAACCGTTGGCATCCAGGTTGTCCCTGAAAAAGCGGTTGATGGCGCCCGGAATGTGGCCGCCGACGGGGTCGAGGGTTTCGTTTTCGCCGCGGAAGCGGTCGGGCGCACGGGCGTCGATGAGTAGCATGCCCGGGCTGCCCAGGTGGCTGTGAACGTAGTCGGCATCGGCCCGCATGCATTTCTGCAGCTTGGGTGTGAAGCGCGTGGCAACTGCTTCGGGGCGTTCGGTGACAAGGGGATGCCCGCTGCCGGCCCAGGCCTGGATGCCGCCGTTGAGAACGGCGACGCGGGTGTGACCGAACCAGCGCAGTAACCACCACAGGCGGGAGGCGAACATGCCGCCCGCGTCATCGTAGGCCACCACCTGGGTTTCGGGCCCAACACCGAGGCTGCCGAGCTTTTCCGCCAGCAGCTGCGGGTCGGGCAGGGGATGGCGGCCGTTGAGGCCTGACAGCGGGCCGGAAAGATCTTCGTTCAGGTCGAGAAAGAATGCTCCCGGCAGATGACCCGCAGCGTAGGCCTGGCGGCCGGCCGGCGGATCGGCCAGGTTGAAGCGGCAGTCGAAGATCCGCCATGCGGGCGTGGCCTGGGCGGCCAGTTCGTGAACGCTGACGAGGCTCGTGAAGGGCGCGGGCACGATAGGGTTCTCAGACAACGGGTGATTCGATGCCGCTGAGCCAGGCTTCTGCGTCGTCCGCATCGTCGAAGACGCGGACCTTGGCATCGACGAAAATCTGCGACAGCCAGGCGCTCCAGGTGATCCACTGATCGTCCGAGAGGATCGCGATGCGGGCGAAGTCGCTGGAGTGGGTGCGGGCGAAGCGGATTTCTTCCAGCGCCATGTCGACGGTGAAGCCGCTCATCTCGCGCAGGTCGAACAGCAGGTTCACCGGCCCCTCGAAGCGCACCTTGTAATTGACGGCCTCTTCGAACTCTTTGAAGTCGGCCAGCGTGAATTCGCTGAAGACCGTGATGTTGACCCGGTTTTCCTTGTTTTCGGTGGTGATCATGGCCTGCTTCCTCTGGGAAATGACGGGATGCCGTCAGTGTAGTCCCGCGGTGCACCCGCTTCAATCAGACTCCGCGGCCGGCGTGGTTTGCCGGGACGATAGGGAAACCAGCACGCCGCTGGCGATGATGACGGCGATTGCTGCGATCGAGGTCCACGGCAGGCGCTCGTTCCACAGCGCCACGCCGAACAGGCTGGAAAAAATCACTGTCGAGTACGATAGGTTGGCCGAGACGACCGTCTTGCCGTACCGATAGGCCCGGGTCATGGCGAGCTGGGCGCAGCCACCAAAGCCGCCGACGCCGAGAATGATGGCTGCACGCTCTGAATCGATGGCGTGCAGGTCGCCGGCCGCCAGCGCCCAGGCCAGGCCAGGCCAAAGAGGCTGGTGACGCCGGAGAACCACAGCACCGTGCGGGCTTCCGGCTCGCCGGCACGGCCGAGTTCGCGCACATTTACGTAGGCCACGCTGGCGATCAGGCCGGAGCCGAGCCCGGCGAGCGCGCCGACCCACTGCTCGGCCTGGAGCGTTGGCTTGAGCAGCAGCACGACGCCGACAAACCCCAGGCCGATGGCGGCGAAAGCCCTCATCCCGAGTCGTTCCCTGAACCACAGGACGAGCAGCAGGGCGACGAACAGTGGCGAGGTGTAGGCGAGGGTGACTGCGGTGGCCAGCGGCAGGATGCCGAGCGCGAAGAAGTAGCACATCAGCGACACGGTGCCGGAGAGCCCGCGCGATACCTGCAGGCGCCAGTGCGGCGTGGTCCGGGGAATCCCTTGCAGATGCGTCAGCATCAACATCAGCATGAAGCCGACGAAACCGCGGTAGAACACCAGTTCGCCGGTGGAAAAATGGGCCGAACCCAGTTTGACGCCCACCCCCATGCAGGCAAACAACAGGCTGGCTACGATCATCCAGAGGGATTGCATGGGGCGGGGAAGGCTGAAGACGGCCGGTGATTCTACCGGAGCGGGCTTCCCCGGCCCATCTCCGGGCGCCAGGCATGAAAAAACCCCCGGGGTTCGCACCCGCGGGGGTTTTTCAACCAAGCGCGCCGGCGAGGGGCCGGCGATCGGGGTCTTAGTGGAACTGTTCTTCTTCGGTGGAACCGGTGAGTGCCTTGACGCTGGAAGAGCCGCCCTGGATCACGGTTGTCACGTCGTCGAAGTAGCCAGCGCCGACTTCCTGCTGGTGCGACACGAAGGTGTAGCCCTTTTCGCGAGCGGCGAATTCGGGTTCCTGCACCATTTCGGTGTAGTGCTTCATGCCTTCGCCGCGGGCGTAAGCGTGGGCGAACTGGAAGGTGTTGAACCAGTTGATGTGGATGCCGGCCAGGGTGATGAACTGGTACTTGTAGCCCAGAGCGGACAGCTCGTCCTGGAACTTGGCGATGGTGGCATCGTCGAGGTTCTTCTTCCAGTTGAAGGAGGGCGAGCAGTTGTAGGACAGCAGCTTGCCGGGGCAGGCAGCCTGCACGGCCTGGGCGAATTCACGGGCAAAGCCGAGGTCGGGCGTGCCGGTTTCGCACCACACCAGATCGGCGTAGGGGGCGTAGGCAACGCCGCGGCTGATGGCCTGCTCGAGGCCGTTCTTGACGCGGTAGAAGCCTTCCTGGGTGCGCTCGCCAGTCAGGAAGGGCTTGTCGTTGGCGTCGTGATCGGAGGTGATCAGGTTGGCGGCTTCGGCATCGGTACGGGCCAGGATCAGGGTCGGAACGCCCATCACGTCGGCGGCGAAACGAGCGGAGATCAGCTTCTCACAGGCTTCCTGGGTCGGAACGAGCACCTTGCCACCCATGTGGCCACACTTCTTGACGGCAGCCAGCTGGTCTTCGAAGTGAACGCCTGCAGCACCGGCGGCAATCATGTTCTTCATCAGTTCGAAGGCGTTCAGAACGCCGCCGAAACCGGCTTCCGCGTCGGCAACGATCGGCAGGAAGTAGTCGACGAAGGCTTCGTCGCCCGGGTTGATGCCGCGGGCCCACTGGATCTCGTCAGCGCGCTTGAAGGTGTTGTTGATGCGGCGAACCATGGTCGGCACGGAGTCATAGGCGTACAGCGACTGGTCCGGGTACATGGTTTCGGAGGTGTTGCCGTCGGCAGCGACCTGCCAGCCGGACAGATACACGGCTTCGAGGCCGGCCTTGGCTTGCTGCATGGCCTGACCGGCAGAGATTGCGCCGAAGGCATTCACGTAGCCCTTCTTGGCGCCACCGTTGACCTTGTTCCACAGCGTCTCTGCACCGCGCTGGGCCAGGGTGTGCTCAGGCTGCAGGCTGCCGCGCAGGCGAACGACGT